>OBYJ01000004.1_pt1 | contig 262668 bp, 237 predicted proteins | sample 1495481 | NCBI WGS metagenome assembly OBYJ01 (sample SAMEA2580197, study PRJEB22360) | human gut metagenome | biome: human gut; feature: human-associated habitat; material: faeces | place: Denmark | collected 2008/2010
CGCTCAATACTGAAAACGCCGAACACGGCTCGCAGCACCATAGCCATACAAGCTAAGCAGCCGCTGTTGCGTATCCACACTCACCACATAACCGGCATATTCGCTCGGCAAACCAAAACGTCGATCATACCGGCGATTAAACTTGGTTGTTAGACCGTGATGACGGCCCATCAACGCGCTTGTATTCTGCAGGCTGTAATGAATGCCATTAACAATGTAATCTGCTTCTAAATGATAGTGACCAGCTAAATAACCAACCACTCGGCCGCTTGACTGCCTAAAGTCAAACCGCAGACGACCGCCAAACGTTGGTGCCTCGCCAGTATGCAACACCCCGCTCGCGTGGAAGTTAAAGGCTCGCAATAACTCATGGACAGCGCGGCCATTAAATTTCAGTGCCGGCTGGCCATTTTCCTTCAGGGCTGGGGCATGGCTCAACAACAAGACATCTCGCTTACCAGCACCTTTTAATGCCAATGCAAAATTCCGGAGCTGAGCGAATGAGACCGCAAGTGTTTTCTTGACATCAAAAGCCTTGTGACCATCAATCAAAGGGACATCTGCCGTATTCAAAACAATGATCCGCAAGTTAGGAAAGTCTTGAACCATTAGCCCTTCTTGCGAAACAGCCACCCCTATCTGCTCAGCATTTGGTCTAAAAATCATCGTCTGGTTCACTTCTGGCAAAAAGCTGCCGCGATGCCCTGCCCGCTTTTCGGCAAACTTGTCATTATCGTCATGATTGCCTTTTGTCACCAGAAACGGGACAGAACCGCTTTGATAATCAGCCATGATGTTCCGTAATCGCAGTCGAGTCAGCCATGGTGCCTCGGACCCATCCACCAAGTCGCCAAGATGGACCCGGAGTGCCAGTGGTAATTGGTCACTTAACCATTGCTGTTCGCGTACATGCCAGTATCCAGTAGGTCCATAATAAGTGGTGGCAAATTTTGCCTTATCGTGGGTATCCGTGATCAACGCAAAGTTTACGGCTGAAGGCGACAGCAATGGCGAGATTGCGGAAACAAATCTGGTCAGATCTTTTTTGACAAATGGTCGGATTGCAATGCTCATGAAAACCTCCATCGTGATATTCGGGTCAGATATTCAAGAAGACGCCTAATGCGAGAAAGACAACTTGGGCCAACGTCGTGATAAAAAGATTCTTGATGGCATTCGGAAAAGTCAGTTTTTTAACCGGATTGGCGGCAAAACCGCGCGCGTTCTTCACCACAATGGGCACGGTAATCAGCGTTAGCAAGGTTAATTTTGGCAGTAACCCCAGCACAACCGCGGCAATCAGCATCAAAAAGCCAACCGTATATAATCCATAGAAGAAGATGATGCTACGCGACCGACCCAGATAATGCACAATCGTTCGGCGCTTGAGTGTTTCGTCCTCTTCTTGATCGGCAATATTATTGGCCAGCAACAAGGCCGCAATCGTACATTGTGCCAACCCGCTGGCAAGATAAACCGCTCCGATCAACGGCCATGAAAAGGCGGTAACATTGAAGACGTTGACATAAACGGCAATTAGGAAAATTACGAAACCCATCGTAAATCCTGAGAAAAATTCCCCATACGGCGTGGCCGAAATTGGTCGCGGACCGCCAGCATAACCATAGCCGACTGCAAAGCTAAACAATCCCATCACCAGCAAGGGCCACCCCGTGCGGCTCACCATCCAGAGGCCCAACACACCGCTGGTTACCATCATACCAACAACCATCCACCCAATCATGCTCGGGTTGAGATGATGAACCCCAATAATGTTAGTCTTCTCGCGAAAACGCAACGCTTCTGTGCGCTCTGATCGTTTGTAATCTTGATAATTATCGTTCGCGTCCACCGCCATGTTAAACAGCAACATGGCCACAAAGAAAACCAGTAATTTAGCGATATGTAACGTATGATAATGATACCAAGCAAACAATGTGCCTAATAAAAACGGAAAAACTGAAGCCGTTTTGGCCTTGATCTCAACCAACTCAAGAAAAACAGATAAAGACATGACAACCTCCAACAATTGACTTTTAAGAATCACATACAGTAGAGTGAATATGTCTATAGGAAAGAGAGAAAATGCATGATTCATCCACTGTGGCACCGATTCCCCATGGTCTATCAACAACTCGAACAGATTCAGCAACGGCTTGAACACGTCGCTGTTTTGCGTGAGCCGCAAGTCCACGCATTGATCCAGCAACAGATCAACGCTGGCGGCAAAATGCTGCGCAGCGGGCTAATGCTTATGCTAGCGCGTTTAGGCAACCCTGACAACGACGATCTCATAACCGCCGGCGCTGCCATTGAGGCCTTACATCTCGCGACCTTGGTTCACGATGATGTACTTGACCACGCCGACCTGCGCCGCGGTTCCGATACCGTCTCAGCCAAATCAGGCAATCGTGAGGCAATCTATGCTGGCGATTTCCTCTTTGCCATCTATTTTCAATTATTAAGCGAACAAAATTCAGCAACAACCGATTTAGCGACCAATGCGCGCGTCATGAAGCACATCTTTATGGGAGAAGTTGACCAAAATGGTCCCAGCGCGCCACTCATTCCAAGTGTTTCCGAATACTTGAAAGCCATCGCCGGCAAAACGGCAGCACTTTTTGCTTTGGCAACTTACACTGGTGCGACGATCGGCCAACTAGACTTTACTGAAAAAAAAGCCGCATATCGTTTTGGCCGCCAACTAGGCATGGCCTTTCAGATGATTGATGACTTGTTGGATTACACCCAAACAACTGCTACGTTGAATAAACCGGTACTCGAAGATTTACATAACGGCATTGTCACACTTCCGTTAATTTATGCCTATCAAAACGTCCCCGAACAACTCGCCCCACTGGTCGGGACCGCAGCAAAAATCGCTGCCAACAGCGACCGAATTGCGGCAATTGTCAGTGAACACGGCTTGCCCCAAGCCCGTCAACTCGCCACTCGCTACACTGATAAGGCTATCAACGCCCTCGCGCCATTGCCTGATGCGCGCATTAAGCAAGAGCTACGCAAGCTCACTCAGCAATTATTGCGACGAGATCATTGATCGTCTGGACTTCATATATGCCTATCCTTTTTGATAGAAAAGTAAGTACCGGCGGATAAAGTTCAGCTAACAATAGAACCAGCAAATCTAGACTCAGTCGGCTTTCTTTGTGATCTTCCTAACGAAAAATTAAGTATTAAATAGCCCGCCACACTTGTTACATCCGGATTCTGCATCATACCAACTTTTTAAAAATTGAAATTGTAATATTTCAGCCCGACGTTTTCACAAACATTGGGCTTTTTCAGTGGTATGATGTATGTAAAGCAAAAGTGAAAGAGTGATCAAACATGGCAAAAGTTCTCTCCATCAACGCTGGCAGCTCCTCACTCAAATGGAAGCTGTTCGATATGCCAAGTGAGCGCCAGCTTGCAGAAGGCGCGACTGACATCCTGAAACAATCAACCGTCAAGATCAAGTATGGTACTGATCAAGCTTACGAAAGCGCTACCCCAATTTGCAATTATCGTGACGCTGTTGCCAACCTGCTCTCTAACCTGCAAACACTCGGACTCGTTCAAAATTTGGATGAAATTACCGGTATTGGCCATCGCGTGGTAGCTGGCGGGGAATTATTTTCCGCCCCAATTGTCATTGATGATCGTGTTCTGGCGCAGATTCGTGCTCTGCGTGATTATGCTCCGCTCCACAATCCGGTTGAAGCCGACTGTATCGCCATCTTTCGCAAAATGATGCCTTGGGCACTTGAAGTCGCAGTATTTGATACCGCATTTCATCAAACCATGAAACCAGTCAATTATCTTTACAGTATTCCGTATGAGTATTATCAAAAGTATGGTGTCCGTAAATACGGTGCGCATGGAACCAGCGTTCGCTATGTGAGTGCTCACGCCGCCAAAATGCTTCGCAAACCATTGGCACAAATGCGAATGATTGTGATGCATCTTGGGGCGGGTTCAAGCATCACGGCCATCCAAAACGGGCAATCGGTTGACACATCGATGGGCTTTACCCCTTTGTCCGGTGTCACGATGGGCACGCGTTCAGGCGATGTTGATGTGTCACTCATCGGCTATCTGATGAAGAAACTTGCCATCACCGATGTCGATCAAATGATTGATATCTTAAACACAGAGTCAGGCTTACGCGGGATCTCCGGCATTAGTCATGATGTTCGCGACCTTGAAGCCGCTGCGCCGACTAACCCGCGAGCCAAACTGGCGCTTGATATCTTTGTGAACCGCATTGTTAAATATGTCGGTGCTTATGCCGCCTTGATGGACGGTGTCGATGTCCTAGTCTTCACAGCTGGCATCGGCGAACACAGCAGTGACATTCGGGCACGCGTCATGCAATCTTTAGATTATCTCGGCGCGCGGATTGATGCGAGCTTAAACACTCAAATCCACGATAACGCAGGTGACATTACTGCAGCTGATTCAAAGGTCAAAACACTGGTCATCCCCACGAATGAAGAATTGATGATCGTCCGCGACGTCATGTCCTTAAGCCAAGCAGTGGCACAAGCGGAATAGTGGTAGGCGTTCGCTAGCCCGGTTTCTGGGCTGGCGAACACCTTATGATCGAGCCTGAGCCAGACCCGTCGAAAATAAAATTTTATAGTCAGTTCTGCTGGCACCAGCAGCAAAGGATCGGCAATGTTGTCGATCGTTTTTTTTGTCCAAAAATAACCATGTTCAACTACTTGCCTTTTCTTCATCCGCTGTCTATACTGTGTATATATTACATATACAGTATAGACACATCAAAGGAGATGTTCGCCATGCTCACTGTCACAGGCTTAACGAAACGATTTGGTTCAGCAACTGCTGTTCACGATGTTTCCTTCACGATCCAACCTGGTGAAATTCTTGGCTTGATCGGTCAAAACGGCGCTGGTAAAACGACCACTTTTCGCATGCTACTCAATTTGCTTCAAGCTGATCACGGTAATATGACTTGGAACGATCAACCGCTATCTTTGCTCAGCCGTGAGACGATTGGTTATCTCCCCGAAGAACGCGGTCTTTATCCCAAAATGACCGTTGTTGATCAGATTTGTTTTTTCGGAGAATTACATGGCATGAAACGCGCTGCGGTGATGGCTGTTCTGGATCAATGGCTGGATCAATTTCAGGTCAAAGGTAAGCCAACCGATTTGGTCAAGGATCTCTCTAAAGGTAATCAGCAAAAAGTGCAACTCATTGCGGCCATGATTCACAACCCGCAGTTCATCATTTTAGATGAGCCCTTTTCAGGCTTAGATCCGGTGAATGCTGGCTTGCTTGAAGCTGGTATTCGGCGATTGCGGGATGCTGGAAGTGCCATTATTTATTCTAGCCACGACATGGGCAATGTTGAGGCTATTTCCGATAAATTGGTGATGTTGAAAAATGGCGAAGTCGTTTTATCAGGTGCCCTCAATGATATTCGCGATCAATTCGGCCAAACTCGCCTCTACATTCAATCTCCTCTCACCCAAGAACAATTGCTATCCTTCCCCGGCGTGGTCGGTGTCGCCCAACGCTCCCGAGGGTTTCTCGTTAAATTGGCTGAGCCACAAGCCGGTCATGATATTTTCACAGCAGCCACTCAACAAGGTTATATTCCTGAATTCAGTCAGCAAGCACCTTCCTTAGATGAAATCTTCCGAATGAAAGTTGAGGCCTAGTCATGAAAAAAATGGATGTGATTTTCCGCCAAGTCTTCTTCAAGAATCTTAAAAGTAAAACCTGGTTGTGGATCGTGATCGGTCCGTTGGTGCTGGCCGCTGTTTTCGGCGGGGTTTTTTGGCTGATGAATCAAACTAATCAAACTAGCAAAATCGGTGTCGTGACGTCCAGTCCGGCATTGACCAGCACGCTGAAAGCAAGCAGTGATGATGATCAACGCTACATCAGCTATTCGTCAACGGCAGCGGCCAAGCGCGCGATGGCTGATGAAGATCTTGACGGGGTCTTGACCATCAGTACGCAACCAACCACCCATGCCAGCCTCATTGAACGAACTGATGGCAATGGTATCAACCAAACCCAACTGCAAAGCGTCTTAGCACAGGCACATACTAAAGAAGTTGCGGCTCAGTTGAAATTATCGACCACGCAACTGCAAAGTCTTTTCGCGACACCCCAGCTGGCCACCAGCAGTGTCTCCGTTGATAAAGGAAAACTTGTCAGCCGGTCTGCCAAGACTCAAAAATCAGGCGCTATGGTCGGGTTTGTTCTCGGCATGCTGATATATACCTTTGTCATTAGCTACGCTTCCATGATGGCACAGGAAATCGGCACTGAAAAAGGCTCCCGCATTGAAGAATCCATCCTCACTGCCATCACGCCGCGAGCACAGTTTTTTGGTAAACTGCTGGGTATTTTAGCCTTGATGGCCGTCCAAATAGCGATCTACGGCGTTGTGACGCTTGCCGGTGGTCTCTTACTGCAACGTTTACCAAAGAATCCGCTATCCAGTTTGATGACGAACATTGATCTCAGCGGTATCAGCTTAAATATGCTGATTTTCAGTCTCGCTTTCTTTTTTGTCGGCACGCTCACTTACACCGTTTTAGCTGCCTTAACTGGCTCATTGGTTGCTAATCAAGAACAAATCGGCCAAGCCACGACCCCAATCGTTATGCTGGGAATGCTAGGCTACTTCGGCGCTTTGATCGTTGCTGGCGGAACCTCACCGATCCTTAACATCGCCAGCTACATCCCCTTCCTATCGACCATGATGATGCCGGTTCGCCTAGGCGCAGGACAGGTCACTGCTGTTGCCGGGTGGTCAGCATTAGGCATCAATCTCGTTTTCCTAATCTTATTCACTTGGCTCACCGTCAAATTTTACCAGACCAATGTGTTAAGCTATTCAGATGGCGGCATGTTGAAAGCTTTCAAACGCTCATGGCAACTACAACGCGCCGCCCGCAAACCTAAACCTGTTAAATCATGAAACGAGGTTAACCATGCGGATCGTTATTTCGAATCAATCCGGCAAACCGATTTATGAGCAAATTGAAGATCAGACCAAGACTGCGATTCTTTCTGGTCAATTAAAGGTGAATGAACAACTGCCATCAATTCGCAGTCTGGCAAAAGATTTACGGATCAGTGTGATCACCACCACCCGCGCTTATCACGAACTCGAAGCAGCCGGATTCATTACGAATGTGCAAGGCAAAGGCGCCTATGTTTTGGGTCAAGACAGTGCACTTGTGAAGGAAAACGCTTTGCGTGAAATTGAGACCTATCTGAATCAAGCCATCGATACTGCCAAAATGGCGCGCATTGCACCTGAAGAACTACACACGATGTTGGATACATTGATGCATACGGAGGGAGACACTGACAATGACAACTGATCTGCTAACCGTTACGAACTTGACCAAACGTTATGCCGATTATCAACTTGCTAATGTCAGTTTTAGTTTACCCGCTGGCTACATCATGGGCTTCATTGGTCCCAATGGTGCAGGCAAAACGACCACAATCAAAGCCATTTTGGATATGATCAAACCAGACTCAGGTAACATTTCGGTACTTGGTCAAACCACGCCACAAGCCCGCGAAGCGATTCGCGATCAACTTGGGATTGTTTTAGATGGCGCGGTTTATCCTGACTCATGGCCAGCAGAAGCTGTCAATCGTTATGTTGGACCGTTTTTCCCTAATTGGGACACGGCTTATTTCCAGCAACTGCTGCGTGACTTTGATATTCCAACCAAGCCTAAGTATCACGATTTGTCGATGGGCACCAAAATCAAGTTACAGCTAGCGGCCGTTTTGGCACATCATCCTAAACTCTTGATCCTAGATGAGCCTACTTCTGGCTTAGATCCGATTGCGCGTGATGAGTTGATTGCCATTCTGCAAGACTTTATTCGCGATGAGCAACACAGCGTTCTTATTTCGACACACAGCATCATGGAGCTCGCTAAAGTGGCGGATTATGTCACTTATCTGTTGGCTGGTAAAATCACGTTCACTGGTCCACTCAGCGATCTCCTTGACCGCTATCTTTTGATTAAAGGCGGACCGAACGATTTGACTGCTGCAATCAAAGCCACCTTAATTGGGTTGCAGGAAAGTCCGGTCGGTTTCTCCGGTGTATGGCCAGCTGACCAAGCAGCAATGTTGCCCGACAACATGATTCAGGAACCTGTCGATTTGGAAACGTTGATGATCGCGTTTGGTAAAGGAGGGCATCCCCATGCGTAATGTTGCCAAACTTGTCGTCTTAGACATGGGTGCGCTTTACTCAGGCACGCATAAATACCGCTGGTGGTCATATCTGGTTGCTTTTCTGATCGTGCTCATTGCCTTCTTGAATGGTGATGCCGCCACACCACTTGCTGGCGCTATCACCGGTACTAGCGTTGGTATCTTGATGATGCCGTTTGCAAGTGTTGATCGACATGGCTTGGAACAGTTGTACACGATGCTGCCTATCCGCCGCCGAGAGATTGTCGCCAGTCACTACCTATTTGGCTTGCTCGTCATGCTGATGATTGATCTTTATGCCGCATTCATCGTTGCAGTCGGCATGATCGCTCGTTTCAACCCGATACATGACTACCATGCCATTATCTGGATGCTATTTTTCGCAACCGGCCTTGTCTTATTACAAATGACATTGTCGTTTCCTCTAATGATTGGGCTTGGCTTCCAACGTGCCCCGTTAGCTGCTTATTTACCGATTGGCATTGTGTTACTCGCCGTTTTTATTGAGGCCGGCTTAGACCTTGACTTAGCAGTCTTGCGGCCCTGGCTCACGGCGTTCTCCATACTTTTGATCGTCGCCTTTGCGTTTTCTTGGTGGCTGAGTACCTATCTATATAAAAGGCGAGAATTTTAACCTTTAAAAACCAAAAAGCCGTCACCTTGCTGCTTAGAGCAAGATGACGGCTTTTTGGTTGCTTTATTCAGTTGGCAAACAAGCAAGTCTCGTGCATGAATCACGCCTCAACCTTGACCATCTTTAAATGCCGGATATAAAGTCATCCCGCCATCAATGAATAAGGTAATGCCAGTCACATAACTGGATTCGCTGGATGCCAGCCATGCTGCACCAGCTGACACATCTTCAGGTTTGCCAATTCGATTCATCGGTACCATTGAAACTGTCTGGTCATACTGCGCCTTGTCAGCAAATTTCTCGGCGTTAATCGGCGTTTCAATCGCACCAGGGCCAATTGCATTGACCCGGATCCCTTGCTTAGCATATTCCATCGCAATCGTCTGGGTAAAAAGTTTGACTGCACCTTTGGCCGCCGCATAACTCGCGAAGGTTGGCCACGGAATTTGTTCATGCACCGAGGTGATATTAATAATGTTACCTGCCTGATGGTGTTCAAGAAAATAGTTCAGTGCAGCCCGCGCTCCTAAAAAGACGCCGGTTTGATTAATGGCAATGACTTTGTTCCAGTCCTCCAAAGAGACTTGATGCGTTGGTTCCTTGATTTCCATGCCAGCGTTATTCACCCAGAGATCAAGTCCGCCAAAATGAGCCGTTGCTGTCTCAACTAAGCTAGCAATGCCATCTTCTGTGGAAACGTCAGCATGGATGCTCACCGCCTGCCCGCCGTTTTTGATCACGGTGTCGGCGACTTGCTTTGCGCCTTCATGATCACCTAAATAATTGATCACGACTGACATGTGCTCTTTGCCAAATCGTTCTGCAATGGCAGCGCCGATGCCTTTTGAACCACCCGTCACAATTGCAATCTTTCCGTTCAAGTCTTGATACATGCTCGCTCTTCCTCTCATGCGTGTGGTCACGCAGCGGTCACCTAGAAGGTAGGCCCTAAATTCAGTGTAGGGGTATGGTATTAGATTGTAAAACATTGTGCTGCACTAGGATGCCTTTTCAAAAGAAATCTCAAATTCCGTCTAAAAAAGCCAAAAAAAAGCCAAAATAAATCAAAAACGATTTATGAGAATCATCCATCATTTGTAAACACGTGTCTTTTAGGCATTTGGGATTAAATACGCGCAAATATTATTTAGAAACAATAAAAAAGGCTCTGTATCTTTCTCTTCTCAAAAAAACCTTATCAAGACCGATTAAAGTTCCCCCGAATTATTGAGATTTTAGTACTTAGAATTAAAGAGTTCTAAAATCATTATCCAAAGTTCACTTAGTCACAAGTCTTTTATGCCTCTTTTGCGTCAACAATGTTTGATATTTAAGACCAATATTCTTCTTTATACATGTTCTTTAACTACCGGCGTATAGAGGATGAATTAAGTATCCGGTGAGAAATAATCGGTAAAACTGTAAGCGGGTACATTTTATATGTGAGAAATATCACACAGTTGTTGTGCTACTTGTTGTGAAGGCCTTAACATTGCTGGTGGAAAGAAAGGACTGATTGTTGTGAAAGTTGGCGTTGTGAAAGAGCAAAAAGCTGGCGAAGGTCGTGTGGCTGTCACACCAGAAAATGTTAAAAAGCTGGTTGATGCAGGAGCGACTGTTTTGGTTGAAAAATCAGCCGGAGTCGGTGCAGGTTTTCCTGATGCAGATTACGCTGCGGCTGGCGGCACTATCGTCAGTCACGCTCAGAGTTGGAATAGTGATCTCGTTGTCAAAGTCAAAGAACCTGACGAGGAAGAATATCAGTATTTCAAACCAGGTCAGGTCGTCTGGGGATTCCAACATTTGGCCTCCTCACCTGCCACTGTGAAAGCCATGCAAGCTGCCGGCACGACAGCGATCGGCGGTGAAACCATCGTTGAAAATGGTGAGTTGGCATTGCTAAAACCGATGAGCGCTATCGCAGGTCGCCGGTCCGTCATCATGGGCGCTTATTATCTTGAAGCACAGCATGGCGGTGAAGGCATTTTATTGCCAGGCACACCGGAAGTTGCTTCAGGCACGGTTGTTATTTTCGGTGGTGGGAACGCTGCTTTTAACGCCGCCAGTTTGGCATTAGCCATGGGCTGTCGCGTCACAATCATCGAACTTAAAAAGGACCGCCGTGACTGGTTAGCGAAGCAGTTTACAGGTGAAGCCTTGACGCTCCTGCCATCGACGCCAGAGAATCTCGCCGCGGCTATCAAGACCGCCGATGTCTTCATCTCAACCATTCTGATTCCGGGCGCAAAGCCGCCGAAGTTAGTCACAACAGCGATGGTACAGTCGATGAAACCGGGCAGTGTCCTTGTAGATGTAGCCATTGATCAAGGCGGCACGGTTGAAACTATTGATGCACCAACATCTATTGATGATCCGGTTTTCACCAAATACGGCGTCATCCATTATGCCGTGCCAAATCAACCAGGCGCGGTACCGCGCACAGCGACGATGGCACTGGCAGTTGGCAACATCAAGTATCTTTTGGCAATCGCTAAGTCTGGAATTGATGCCGCCATCAAAAATGATCCTGCGCTGGCTTCAGGCGTCAATCTTTATCACGGCCAAGTTACCAACAAAGGCCTTGCCGAATCATTAAACTTACCGGTTGTTTCATTAGAAACAGCGCTCAAAACGCAACATTAGGAGGTGGATAAGATGATGACCGCAACGCAAACCGTGAGTATAAAAGATGTTCAAGAGGCTAGCCATCTCATTCATGAGGTTGGCCGAGTCACACCGCTCATTCAATCCATGTTTCTTAGTCGCACCATTACCCATGGTGATGTGTATCTCAAACTGGAAAACATGCAGCTCACAGGTTCATTTAAGTTTCGCGGTGCTTATAACAAAATCCGCCATCTCAGTGACGCCGAAAAAGCTCGTGGTGTCATCACGGCCAGTGCTGGCAATCATGCCCAAGGCGTTGCATTGACGGCTCACTTACTCGACATTGATGCGACAGTTGTGATGCCTAAAACAGCGCCATTAGCCAAACAACAAGCCACGAGCGGCTATGGTGCAAAAGTTGTCCTTGCCGGTGATACTTTTGACGAATCTCGTGCCTTCATGGAACAAAAGGCCAAGGAAGATGGCTTAACCATCGTTGACCCCTACAATGATCCATTGGTCATTGCCGGACAAGGCTCCATCGGCCTGGAGATTTTAGATCAGCTGTGGGATGTTGATACCGTCATCGTACCAGTTGGCGGTGGTGGCCTGATTACGGGGATTGCCACCGTTCTGAAACATTTTAATCCCTATATTCACATCGTTGGTGTCCAATCAGAAAATGTCCACGGTATGACGGCCTCGTTGCAAGCAGGCAAGTTGACCCGACAATGTACTGGCCCAACCCTAGCTGACGGCACAGCGGTCGCCATGCCCGGCGATATCACCTTTGACCTAGCTGAGGAATTAGTCGATGAGATGGTACTCGTCTCAGAAGAAGAAATTGCTGAAGCGATGAAAGACCTTCTCCAACGCACCAAAACCGTGGCAGAAGGCGCCGGTGCATTACCAACAGCAGCCCTCGAGGCCCACAAAATCGCACCGCAATGGCTAGCAGGCAAGAAAGTTGTTGCACTTGTCTCTGGTGGCAACGTCGATTTGGAACGGGTAGCAGATAACATTGATCATTTCTTTAAAAGTGATCCGACTGGGCACTTCATCGGATAAAAACAGAGCATGAGCTAGCGCGGTTTCTGGGCTAGCTCATGCTCTCACCATAACGCGATAACGCGCTCGCCAGCGCTGGCTCGCGCTCACTTTCAAAAGGGGGGAAGCACCATGGAAAAGACGTTTTCGAAGCATACCGTTGCCAAGACACATTATGTGCCATACGCAACGGATGGTGCCAAGGAAAATAGCGGCGGCAGCACAGCGATCATGATCATGGGCGCCATTTTGGCAACGATCTTCGCAGCATCTACCGCCTATTCAGGCATGAAAGCCGGCCTAACTGTTGCTGCTGGGATTCCCGGCTCCATTATCGGTTCCGGCATGGTCGGTGTCTTTGCCAAAAAGAAAGGTATTTTTGGCAAAAATCTTTTGCAAGGCATGAGCTCAGGTGGTGAGTCCATCGCCAGCGGCATGATCTATGTCTTGCCAGCCATTATCATTATTGGTGGAAAAGTCAACTTCTTCGCAGGCATCGCAGTTGGCGCTTTGGCCGTATTGTTTGCTGTCGGGGTTGCGAGCTTAGTTGAAAACTACTTACTTGTCGAAGAAAACGGCAAGCTGATGTACCCAGAATCAACGGCTATCTCCGAAGCCTTGGATGCCAGTGAAGCAGGTGGCGATTCGCTTAAACATATGGGCATCGGCTTTGGCATCGGCGGTATCATCACTTTGCTGACCACTCAGGTTTTCGGCTGGGTGAACAGTGTGATGACCTTCGTCGGCAACTCGTCGTATCGCTGGAAAATTTCAACTGAGGTCAATCCCATGCTAGCCGGCATCGGCTTTGTCGTTGGCTTGGATGTTTCGCTCACCATGTTCGCCGGCTCCATTTTAGCGAACTTCGGGATCACCCCGCTCATCGCTTATTTCACTCAAATGGCTGGTGGCGGTGCCCATGTTTGGAATGACACCCATATGTTGATGTCTCAAATGAACATCGACATGGTCGCTGGCTCCTATACCAAGTACATCGGCGCCGGAATGATGCTCTGCGGTGGGATCATTGGCGCCATTAAATTGATTCCTGTCATTGTCACTTCCATTAAAAAAACATTGAATGCACGCAATGATGTCGGCGAAGAAAAGAATTCGCTCGGTGTGGTCTCCCTACTTGTTGCTGCCATCGCGATCTTCATCGTCGGTGCTTTCTTAGCTGGCAACATCGTGATCGCTATCATCGCCGGTATTTTGTCACTCGTTTTAGCTTTGCTGTTTGTCATCGTTTCGGCGCGACTGGCTGGCACAATTGGTTGTTCCAATGCGCCTGTATCGGGGATGACCATTGCAAGTCTCGTGGTCATGACCCTCGTGTTTGCCTTAATGGGCTGGACCGCCAACGCGCATAATGAAATCCTTTTGCTCTTTGGTGTCTTCATTGTCACCGCCATTTCAGTCGGCGGGGCCTATACCCAAACGCAAAAAGTTAATTATTTGGTCGGTGGCCGCCGCTCCGAAATGATGAAGTATTTCATGATTGCTGCCTTGATCGGTGTTGTTGTTGTCGTTGGTACAACCGTCATCCTCGCCCCGCAACTGGCCATTAAGAGTGCCAACCCGCCATTCGGTTTACCACAAGCTAACCTGATTGCGACCCTAACCACTGGGATTCTCTCCGGTAATCTACCGTGGATCATGATCATCGTCGGTATCATCATCGCGATTGTCTGCTGGATGCTTGGTCTCTCCATCATGACCGTTGCCTTAGGTTTCTACCTGCCAATCTCTACGACATCCATTATCCTCGTGGGGGCCTTGCTCAAATTATTGATCGAAAAACTGACGAAAGACAAGGCATTACGCGAAACCCGGTTATCCTCCGGTGTCTCGCTTTCCAGCGGTTTAATCGCTGGCGGTTCCATCATTGGTCTGATCGGGATTATCCTGCATGTCACTGGTGTGTTATCCAATCGTGTTCCTGCAGGCTTTGCTGGCAGTAATGGCATGGCTGTCATCTTGCTCATCATCATGGCGGCAACCATCGTCATCCCACTGATGCGAATCAAACAACCAGCGCGCAAGGCTCAAAAGCAATAAAGAGGTGTGACACATGACTGCGACTGACACATTACAACATTTGATTTATGAAAAAAATCCAGCAATTCAGTACACTAAAAAAGGCGGAAAAATCACGATTATCCGTCCGCAGAATCACCCAATCCAAAAATTCTGTCGGCATTATCTGCACATGAAGATTCCTGCCGTCAGTTACCTACACTTAGATGCATACGGTAGTTTTGTATTCAGCAAGATCAATGGTCATCGCAGCGCCGCCGTTATTGGCAAAGAACTAGCCAAGAAGTTCCCTGAAGCAGACGATCACCGCGATGACCGCCTGATGATCTATTTGAACCAAATTGCCCAAAATGACCACCTTATTCAGCGTCTCAACGCAAATACACGATAACGCGCTCGCAGTCGCACAAACCTGTGCATAAGGAACTTGAATCCAATGGCCAAGTTTGGGCCATTTGGATTCAAGCCCGCTTATGCTCCGGTTTCTAAACGCTCCTGCTCGCGCTCAACTATTGGAGGAAATCAACATGATTGATCGTATTGAAATTTCAGCTTGCACATCCATGATGGTCGGTAAAAAAGCATCCCTTGACGGCGCGACCTACATCTCCCGCAACGAGGATCGCTTAGTCGCAATCTATCCAAAACGTTTTGTGGTTCAACCAGCTGTAACTGGCCGCAAGGAAACTTATGTATCGCCATATAACAACCTGACTGTGCCACTCCCCGAATCCGGGTATCGTTACACATCCACGCCCGATGCTGACCAAAGCGCCGGACCAAATGAAGAAGACGGTTTTAATGAAAAGAATGTCGGCGAAAGTGCTACCGAAAGTGTTTATGCCAACGAACGGGTACTTGCTTATGATCCCTTCATCAAAAATGGACTCGCGGAAGACTCCATGACAACTTTAGTGTTACCGTTTATCAACAGCGCCCGCGATGGCGTCCGGTATCTCGGCGAACTGGTCAAAAAGTACGGTTCAGCTGAAGGCAATGGTGTCCAATTTAACGATCAAGACGAAGTTTGGTATATGGAAATTGTCACCGGTCATCAATGGGTTGCGGTTCGCATTCCTGACGATTGTTACGCAGTTGCTGCCAACCAAATCGCGATTCAGGACATTGATTTCAATGATCCGGACAACTATATGTGGGCAGATGGCATTCAAGATTTCGTCAAAGATCACAACTTGAATCCTGACGCCGATCACTGGAACTTCCGGCACATTTTTGGCACCGACACTGAAAAGGATCACCACTACAATACACCGCGGGTTTGGTTCGCCCAACGCTACCTTAATCCAGAAATTGAGCAAGATCCGGAATCAGCTGAATTGCCGTTCATTCGCAAGGCCAACCGCAAAATTTCTGTTGAAGATATTCAGTACATTATGAAATCCCACTTCAATGAAACCAAATTTGATCCGTTGGGTCACGGCAATGAACACGACCGCAAGACTTATCGCGCTATCTCACTTTCGCGCACGGCCAACTCGCATATTCTGCAAATGCGTGATGCCAATCAAAATGGCGCAGCCGGCGTCCAATGGGTCGGCTTCGGTATCCCGGCCTTTTGCCCGCACGTACCGTTTTTCACCAATGCAACCGATACGGATAAGAGTTATAGCGAGTTCCCAAAGAAGATGGATCTGAGCTCGGCTTATTGGCTCTATGAAGCGCTCGCGATGGTTGTCGAATCGCATTATGCTGAGTTCATCGAAGACGACTTAGCTTATCAAAAAGATCTCAATGAATGGGCACGTCGTAAAATTGCTGAAGTTGATCAAGCTGCCGCCGGGATGAGTGGCGATGACTTAACCACGTATCTGACTGAACAAAATCATGCCATTGCCAAGCACTACAATGACACAACCCGTGATTTCCTGTTCAAGCTCATCACAATGGGCACTAACTTATCGAAGCTCACCTTCAAGATGGATCCAAATCTATAGTCAAATTTACCAACATTCAAAAAGACATCGCCGCAGCAGTTACTGCTAAAGCGATGTCTTTTTGAATGCCGCTTATTTGTTAAAAAATTGCCGCTACAACCTCACCGAATTTTATGCCAAGCCGCAGCACTTTCAGAAGGGAAAATATGGGCCATTTGCCACATTTGTTGCTTACTGAAGTGGAAGACAATTGCTGGTAATAAGGTGTTGATCGCATCTTCCGCTTGGGCACTGAATTCAGTTGCGCCAACCAAATGATGATCCCGATCAAAGATGAGGATGCTATCGCCCATCGTTTCCTGATCGGTTTGATGGTACCAGTCATCGGGAATATGATTGCGAACAACTTGGTAATCGCCATCAGCAGCTTCTTCTGGCGTCACGCCAACTTTCGCAATTCGCGGAGTTGTGTACACAGTCGATGGTATCGCTGGATAGTCAATGGGTTCGGTTGTCTGGCCGCTGAGCAACTGATACAGGTAATAGGATTCGAAAGTGGCCGTTGGGGTCAACTTGGGTTGTGGCTTGTCGAGCACATCCCCGGACGCGAAAATGTTCGGCACATTCGTCCGCAAATGATCGTCAACCGGGATGCCGCGTTGACTAAAGGTGACACCTGCAGCTTCTAACCCAATTTGATCATCATTAGGAATTCGACCAGTTGCATCTAACACCCAGTCAACTTGTTGTTCCTGATGATCGCCATATTGGATCGCAATGCCTTGCGCCGTCTGTTTCAATGCCTGCACATCTGCACTTGGGATAAACTTGACGCCTCTTTTGGTCATGTCTGCCATCACCGCTTTGACGAATGGTTGGTGAAATTCGCGCAACGCTTTGTCTGCATGCATGAAGACGCTGACTTCAGCTCCGGCAGCATTGGCAATCGTCGCAAATTCCATACTGATGTAACCTGATCCCAAAATGCCGATTCGTTTTGGCAATGTTTTCAAGTCCATGAACGCGCGGCTATCATGTGCTAATTCAGTTCCAGGGATGTCGAGGTGATGCGGACGGCGCCCAGTAGCGATGACAATATTTTCGGCCGTATAAGTTTTGCCAGCAACTGTGATGCTATGCGGATCAATGAATTTCCCATGCCCGTGAATGATCGTCACGCCGGTTTGTTTGAGATTACTGCCGATATTTGTCGGCAGCGGTTTGATCACTGCTTGTTTATGTGCCACTAGCTCCGACCAGTTAATCGTGATGCTGCCGGACACGATGCCTTGCATGCGTTCGGCCATACGTTGCAACACGACCGGTGTGTCCAGCGTGATTTTTGCGTTACACCCATAATTAGGGCAAGTGCCGCCAATCATGTCGCTTTCGATCACGCCAACTTTCTTTCCTGAAGCCGCTAACGGTCCAGCACCATCGAACGCGCCGTGACCACTACCTAAGTACAAGACATCAAAATCGTATTCACTCATATTGATCCTCCTTGTGCAGTGCGTCTGTGACAACGGCTTAAGCATAACAGATTGACGACGACTCGGTCACGGACAATGAACTTTATTTTCTGATAAACTGCTCCTAGCTCATAAGCCAAAAAGACCAACAATTTCCCGCTGTACAGGGAAATTGTTGGCTTGGTTGATGGCTATTAATGAAGTCCTGTCCTGTTTCTGATACTAATTAAAGGTCGCGACTTGCCTGTGGTTTTTTGACTTGGAAGGCAACGATGAGTCCGATAATGGCAAGGATTAAGACGAACACAAAGCCAAAATGCGAACCAATTGTCAGGCCAGTTTGTCCAGCGGCTTTGGCCGAACCGAGTGCGAGCATACTTGTGGCAACTGCAGTTGAAACCGCACCGACAATTTGCTGCAGTGTGTTCAGCAAGGCACTGCCGTCTGCGCTTTCGGCACCGCTCAAACTATTCAGCCCATATGTCTGGGCAGGTGACATCGCTAACGGCGCGCCGATCATTAAAACAACATGCCCTAAAATAATCCACCATAACGGACTTTGTGCACCACTATTAAGCAATATCAACACGCCTAGGATAGCAATGACAAAACCACCGCGGGATAACCATTTAGCACCGTGGCTGTCATACATCCGACCTGCAATCGCAGAAACAGCAGCGTTCACAATCCCGCCTGGTAACATGACAAGTCCGGTCATGGCAACTGGCAGGCCCATCACCCGTTGCAGATACATCGGCAGTAAATACATCGAGGCCAGAATCACCCCAAAATCAAGCATGACGAGTAACGTTCCGACAGTAAACTGTTTATTAGCAAAAACGCGTAAATTCAGCATCGGGTTTGTTAACGATAATTGCCGCCGGGCATAAAGAACTAAACCGATAACCCCAACGAGCAAAGCAAGTCCGACTTCCAGCGAAAGCCAGCCAGCATCACTCGCCATCGTTGTTCCAACCACAATCCCAGCAAAGCCAATCGACGATTCAACAATTGACAACCAGTCGACTGGTGTTTGCGTTTGCTGATAAACATTTTCCATCGAAGTTAATGTGAAAATGAAAGCCAAAACCAAGAATGGCACGAATAGCCAAAAAATGTAGTGCCAAGTGAATTTGGCAAGCACCAGCCCGGTAATCGTTGGACCAATAGCAGGCGCAAACATAATCACCAAAGCAGCCATCCCCATGACTGTCCCTAATTTATATGGCGGGAAAATCTGCATGGCGACTGAAAACATCAGCGGCAAAATCAGCCCCGTGCCGATGCCTTGAATCAATCGCCCAATAAGCACAACCGGAAAAACAGCGCCCATCGCAGACACAACCGAACCCAGAATAAAGGCGCCAAGTGCAAAAAGAATGATCTTTTTAGTGTTAAACCATTTTGATAAAAGGCTGGATAACGGCATGCAGATCCCGATAACCAACATATAACCTGTGACTAGCCACTGAATAGTGCCCTGTGACACATTCAACGCCGTCATTAAACTAGGCAACGCAATATTAAGCGACGTCTCTGAAAACATACCGACAAACGCCCCAATCATCAAGCCTATCATGGTCATTGCTGGATGAGCTACGTGAACGCGAGCTTGCGGCATTTCTTTTGTTTGTGATAATTGCATGATAACTTCCTTTTTAGTGAGCGCGAGCAGGAGCGTTTAGAAACCGGAGCATAAGCGGGCTTAAGATTAACTGGCTGGTCTTTGGCCAGTTAATCTTAAGGTCCTTATGTTGTAGGTTTCTGCGACTGCGAGCGCGTTATAGTGAGCGCGAGCCAGCGCGGTTAGCAACCGCAGTGTAAGTGGCCTTGGGCGTGATGGTCGCACTTTGACCATTGCGACCAAGGTCCTTACACGGAGGTTGCTGCGCTGGCGAACGCGTTAAATGATAAAAACAAACAACTGGCATTGGCTTTATGCGGCCAATGCCAGCTTGATCAAGCGGGTCAGTTGATCCGCGGTTTGTCGCAACAAGTCAGGATTGTTTTTGGTTGCGGCAAGAATAATGGCGCCCTCAATGCTGGCTTGAATAAATTGGCCAAGTGGCTGGGCACGGTCAGGCGGAATACCGGCTGACGTGAGCTTTTTGATGTACAGCGTTTCTAACTGGGTAAAAACAGCGCTGCAAGCGGCCTGCAACTCAGGATCATCGCCTGTTTCTAAGGCTATCAAGCTAATTGAATTGCCACCAAGATGCCCTTTTTCCTGCATTTCGGTCGCCATACTTTCTAGTTGTCCAGCCAGCGCAGCGTCAGGCGCCTTGTACCGATCAAGGTCCTGTTGCACATGCTCAAGAATGTGCTGGCCAGCATAAGTAATCGCGGCTTCAATCAATTGCGCTTTACCGTTTGGAAAATAATAATAAAGTGAGCCCTTTGGTGTACCACTGACCGTTAAAATCTGCGCCAAACCAGTAGCTCTGACCCCTTCTTTTTGAAAGAGACTGGCAGCCGTTGCCACCAGTTTTTCGCGTGTATCCATTTGCTACCTCCACTATTATAACAACTGGTCTATATAATACTGCTTATTTTCTGAAAATGTCAATTTTATTTTTTTATGCATGAAAAAATGACCTTCTCATCAGAAGGTCACTTTGCAAAACGATTATTAACCTAAATCCGTTCCATTGGAAGCAATCACCCGCTGATACCAGTTAAACGATTGCTTTTTGTAACGGTTTAAACTGCCTTGCCCAGCATCGTCCAGATCGACATAGATGAAGCCGTAACGTTTCGACATTTGGCCTGAAGAAGCACTGACCAGATCAATGCAGCCCCATGGCGTATAGCCCATCAGATCCACGCCATCATGAATGGCCGCACCCATTTGTTCAATATGCTGCTTCAAGTAATCAATCCGATAATCATCCTTGATTTTGCCATCAGCATCCGGTTTGTCAACGGCGCCAAGTCCATTTTCAACAATGAAAAGTGGTTTACGGTAACGTTCATATAATTGATTTAACGCGATGCGCAGGCCAATCGGATCAATCTGCCAGCCCCACTCACTCGCCTTCAAAAACGGATTTTTGATGCCACTAAGCAGGTTGCCCCCGACTTCAGCATGTTCTTTTTCAACTGTTTCGACTACGGCGGACATATAGTAGCTAAAACCAATGTAGTCAACCGGATGATTTTTCAACAGTGTTAATTCCTCCGCTGAAAAATCAAGATCTGTGAATTTAAACCCGTTGTCCGCCATCAACGCGTCGGTATAGGCTGGGTACTCGCCGCGAACCTGCACATCGCCGCAAAAGAAATTAAATGCCTGATTTTGCTGCAAGGTCGCCAATTGATTCACTGGGTTGGCATCATAGCCGTAAGTGGTGGCATAAAGCAACATGCAGCCAACTTGAAGCTTAGGATCAAGCGCATGCCCGATTTTCACGGCCCAAGCACTGGCAACAAACTGATTGTGCCATGCTTGAAAAATTGTTTGCTTGTCATTGCCGCCATTATTGGCAACTAATCCTTGGCTCATCACCGGAAATGCCCATGCACTGTTAATTTCGTTAAACGTCATCCAATACTTTACTTGCTTAAAGTAGCGAGTCAAAACTGTTTCCGCAAAATGCTTATAAAACTCGATAAGACGTTTATTTTTCCAGCCGCCATATTTGGTTACCAGATGCAACGGCATCTCGTAATGTGAAATCGTGACAACTGGTTCGATATCGTATTTCAAGCATGTCGCAATAACCTCATCATAAAATTTCAAGCCCGAGGCATTTGGTGTTTTCTCATCACCTTCTGGGAAAATCCGTGACCACGCAATCGAAAAACGATAGCATTTAAATCCCATCTCGCTGAAAAGTTTGATGTCTTCTTTAAACCGATGATAATGATCAATGCCTTGATGGTTTGGGTAGCGATACTTGCTTTTGTCGATGGTCCAGTTGAAATCTGGCCGATTCACAATCGTAAAACGATCCTTGCCTTGTGGTAGCACATCGGCGATTGAAAGACCCTTGCCATCTTCTTGATAAGCCCCTTCAAGTTGATTGGCTGCCGTAGCACCGCCCCATAAAAAATTCTTTGGAAAATTTAGGTATGTCATTGGTCTGCTCTCCTTAAACGCGCTCCCAGCCGCAGAAACCGCGTCTGCTCACGCTCTTTTAAAACGCCTTCACTGGCGCAGCGCGGCTATGCCAAGAACATTAAAGGCAACAGCCGGTCACCCTTAATGCCGCTTCGCTACGCCGCGCTTACCGCGCCAATTCACGCTCTTTACGCTAATGTCATGACCGGCCGATCATCGGTGGCTCCCTGTCCAAGCGTCGCGATTTGATACTGGTCGGAATTGGTCACAATCATCATCACGGTACTTTCATACCCTTCTTTTTCAATGGCTTCGTGATCGAATTGCACCAACGGCGTTCCAATTTCAACGTGCTGTCCTTGTGCCACAAGTGGTTGAAAATGTTTGCCTTTTAGATTAACCGTATCGATACCGATATGAATCAAAATTTCCGAGCCTTTGTCCGATTGAATCCCAATCGCATGACCGGTTGGATAAAGCAGTCTAATCACGCCAGCAACAGGCGCCTTCACTATGCCGTTTTCAGGAACGATTGCCACACCTTTGCCCATGGTCTCAGATGCAAAGACCTCATCTGCCAAGCCGGTTAACGGCACAAGCACCCCTTTGACTGGTGCTGCTAACGCTTCGCCTGGTTCGCTGTTGACAGAAGGCGCTGTTTTGGCTTTTGCGCCTGCGTTGATACCGCCAAAGAAGTAAGTGAGCACCGTCCCGAGCGCAAACGCAACCACATCGCCAACCACAGAAAGTCCAAAGCCTTTGCCAATAAAAGTTGGCAGTGAAAGCACACTGGCCAAAGCAGCGGCATTTGCCCCGGCACCGGAAATCGCAACGATCATACCGCCGACTGCTCCTGCCACACAAGCAAGGTAAAATGGCTTTTTCAACTTCAATGTAATCCCATAAATTGTCGGTTCTGTGATCCCGAATAGTGCGGTAATGGTACTGGAACCGGCAAGACTTTTCATTTTGGCATCACGCGTTCTAAGAAATACCGCCAGTGCTGCACCAGCTTGAGACAGCACTGCTGGCAGCAGAATCGGCATCATCAAATCGGTTCCATTCTGAGCAATATTGTTCATCATCACCGGTACCAGTGCCCAGTGAACGCCGAAAATCACGATCACTTGCCAGAAACCGCCGAGCACTAAACCAGCCAAAATTGGCACACTCTTGTTCAACGACACAATCGCTGTTGCCAACCAACTGCTGACCGTCGCACTGATGGGCCCCACCACGATTAACGTCAAGGGCACAATAACGACCAACAGGCAGAGCGGTGCCATAATGTTACGAACGGATTCGTGCCACAACTTGTTGAAAACTGGTTCTAAGAATTTCTGAACAACAACAACCAGCAGAATTGGCAAGACTGTCGCGGTATAATTCGCCGGCACGACTGGAATACCGAAAAAGTCAATAGTCGTTGCCTTTGCGCCCAACGCGACAATGCCCGGCGACACCATCGCCGCCGCAATCGCCATGGATACAAATTGATTGACTTTGAGTTGTTTTGCAGCGGTAAACGCTAAGGCAATCGGCAGAAAATAGAAAATACCATCTGCTGCGGCCCACCAAATTTGATACGCGCCGCTTTTCGCTGTTAACCAGCCCATGACCACGGCCAAAGATAGCAAGCCTTTCAAAATCCCGGCGCCGGCCATCGCGCCCAAGAATGGCGTAAATACACCGGAAATGAACGTTAGCAAGCTGTTGAAAGCGCTTTTGAACGTCATTTTTCCTTGTGCGGCTGTTTCACCGCTAGTTTCGCCTTCGCTTAAAGATGGTTCCAGTTTCACGACTTCATGGTAAACATCCCCGACATTGTTACCAATCACGACTTGAAACTGACCACTGGCTTCAACCACGGTGATCACACCATCCAACGCCTCGATTTTATCTTTCGGTACTTTTGCACGATCCTTCAATGTAAAACGCAGACGAGTGGCACAGTGCCAGACCTGATTGATGTTTTGTTTGCCACCAATCAGATTTAATAATTGCTGAGCTAATCCTGATTCATTCATTCGGCCTTCCCCCTTTAGCTACACATAGCTACACTTGCAACTCCCACAGCGAGTGATATGGTTCAATATCTTGCATCACGATGACTGCACTTCGCTGTCAGGTGTTGCATTCTTTCTTAAACGCGATCGCTAGCCCCCTTGCACTCCGGTTTCTATCCGGGCTAGCTCACGCTCTTTCTCAAAACGCGTTCGCTGGCGCAGAAACCTGCACATAAGGACCTGAAGCCTAAATGGTCCAAGCCCAACCATTTAGGCTTCAGGCCGCTTATGCTCCGGTTTCTAACCGCGCCAGCTCACGCTCCACAAAAAAAGCCAGAAAGACCGGACTTGTGGTGTACAAGTCGTGTCTTTCTGGTTTTGCCTAATCCAATAGTTACAAGCCAGATGGTTCTGTATTCGCTTTCAACGACACCATCTTATCGTACGCATTAGCACGCGTCAACAACTTTTTTCACTCCGCAAAACTTTTTGCTAAGCGCGCAATATGCATGGTGAGATAGATTTGCTCGTTTTTAGGAATCGCAATCGCTAACTTCTGTTGCATGAATCGGTCAACGTCTTCCATACAGTGATAAGCACGGGCATAATCTTGTTGAAGATGTTTCAACAAGACATAGTCATAGTTTTCCATCTTTAACGACAAAGGCGACGGCGCAGCAGCATACATGCGTTGTAAGAAAAATTTGAGGTGAATAACTAGTCGCTGATAATCAGGTGTTTTGACGTTCATGTCCAGCCCTAGATTGTAAAAGATTATTTTCGTGAGACTCGCTAGGGTTTGGGTAAAGGCGAGTGAGTTGACGGTTTGCTGATGGTTCAGATCGTTGCTCACAAACTTTAACGCGATGAATCCCGCCTCATCTTCCGGCAATTGTTCATGCAATTGCGCGGCGATTTGATGCAATGCCCATTCGCCCATCTCGTATTCTTGGGTGTAGGCAACCTGAATCTCCCATAGCAATTTGTTGTGCAATACGATCTTCTCATGTAGCCGTTGCACCGCAAAATGAACATGATCGGCTAGCTCAATCAACAGATAACTGTTGAACGTGGTTTGCAATCGCTTTTCTGCCTCCTGAATGATCCCAGCGGCCAAATCCAAATAAGCACTGGGCAGACTGGCAATCGTCGCCGTCGCGATTTTCAGCTTTGCTTGATCCTCTGGCACATAGACTTTCATACTGTCGCGCAAGGCCATCTTGGCGTCTTTTTTAGCGCGGAAACCGATCCCACGCTCGACCACGATCACCTCGCGTTGTTGATGTCTGGCCACGACAGCATTGTTGTTCAGCACGTTTTGAATAATCATGGCGACCCTCCCCAAAAGGTATTCGAATCTTCACTTTGTCGTATTCTCAAAATAGCGTAACAATGATTTTAAAAATTGACAACGTGAACGACTCAGCCGCCGAAAATATCGACATTCAGGGGGGATCTTTATGCCTGTTATTTAGGCTCGGTGCTGGCAGCTGAAACCCGATGATCCGCAAATCGATACAGCCGATCAGCATAAGCCGCCGACTCTGCACGATGCGAAATCATGATCACGATGCCGTGATAATAAGCCTTGATAGTGTCCAAAATTAATCGTTCGTTTTCAGTATCAAGATTGCTCGTTGGTTCATCCAGCACCAAAACGCTGCTTGGGTGTAACAAGGCTCTGGCCAATTCCAGCCGTTGTTGTTCCCCACTAGAAAATTGCAATTGTCCTGATACGACATTTTCATCAAGTCCCTTTTCGGCCTGACGCAACCGCGACGTCAGCTTGACTTGATCAAGCACGGTCCAGATTTGCGCATCTGTGATCGTCAAATCGTGCAACGTGAGATTGTCACGCACCGACTCAGAGAAAAAGACTGGCGTTTGTGGCAGATAATTCACCTGCGCGCGCAGTGATGCTGGATCAATTTTGGTCACGTCAATGCCATCAATTAAAATTCGGCCTTGGGTGAGCGGATACCAACCCATGATCAATTTGGCCAATGTACTTTTCCCAGATCCACTGGCGCCAACAAAACCGACAATCTCGCCGGCATGCAAGGACAACGACACTTGTCGCAAAACGGTCTCGTCACGGCTAGGATACTTAAAGGTGACGTGATCAACTTGAATGATCGCGATTTGATTCAGTGTTTGGGTAGCGTCAATCGCCGCTGATGTTGCTGGCGCCTCTTGCAAAAGATTCAATAAATTGCGAGCAGCCGCAAAACCATTCAATAGCGAGGCTGGCAAATTGGTTAAAGCTAATAACGGTCCGAACGTGAGCGGAAACACGGCCAATAACGCTTGCTGCAAGGGTTGCGGCTGAGTCCAACCGCTCAACCACACAATGAATAGCCACGCTAACAGCATCACCAACGTAGCACTCATATTTTTCAATAATTGACCAAACTGGGATTGTTGAAAGGCGGTCGCCTCATGATCAAATCCCTCATTACCGGTTTTCATGCGCGCATCAGCAACCTCTAACTGACGCAAAACCGCCATGCCGCGAACGGATTCAAGCAGGTACTGTTGATTAACCGCTTTTTGACGATCCGCAGCCTGAGCCTTCGCCGTCATCTGCTCGTGCCGATAATACGGAATTAACAGCCCGACAGCCGCATAGCTCACCAACACAACGGCCGCCGCCGGACCATTTAAGCTGCTATAAACGGCAACCATCAGGACACCATAAATAAGGCCAATCGCAACCGGAACAATCGTATGTGCGTAGAAAATTTCCATTGCCTCAATGTCACTGCCAATCAGTTTAAGCAACTTGCCGCTGCCTTGACTATCAAGTTTAGCAGGCGCCAACTGCATCAATTTTCGATAAACCGCACCGCGCAATTCGGCCAAGACGTGAAACGCCACAAAATGGCCAGCATATTGTTCACCAAAACTACCCAGACCAACAATCACCACCGCGATGATGCCGGGGATTAAAAGGTGTGAGGCATTCTGGGGATCGAACAACATCATCGCAGCCAAAACTAAAACGACGACTTTTGTTAATTCGGCAACCAAGCCAATCAGAAAACTGATGATAATAGTCCCCGTTAAGTGGTGGGTGTAACGCAGTAAACTTCTGATCATGATGGCTGACCTTCTTTCAACATTGCCTCGGGATTATCAACTAAGTGACGATACGCTGGCTGATCGCGGTATAGCTGTGCATGATCCGCGCTGATTAACTGATGATCGTGAATAAACCAAACAACGTCAGCTTCGGCCATCGCTGACAGATCATGGGAAATAAACAGCACAATTTTCTGACGGCTCAGTCGCTTGATCGCCGCTAAAATAATGGCAGCATTCGCAGCATCAATACTTGATGTCATTTCGTCGAGCAAATACACCGTTTTGTCTGCCAGTAACATGCGCGCAAAGGCCAACTGCTGCCGTTGTCCCGGCGACAGCAACCGCCCACCTTCTCCAACTTCAGTGGCATAGCCATCTTGCAAATCAGTCACAAAGTGCATCAATCCCAATTCATCAAGATGTTGCTGCCACTGATCACCAAATTGATTGCCTAAAAGCAGATTTTCCTTGATAGTGCCGGAAAAAATATAGTCATTAGCAGCCACATACCCAAACACCGCCGCGCGTTGTGCGTTGCTCAACGCAGTGACGGGCGTGTTGTCAGCCATAATTGTCCCGGATAATGGTGTCAGTTGCCCCAACAATGCCTGTGTCAACGTACTTTTCCCTGTACCATTTTCGCCTGCTAACCCATATAACTTACCCGGAACAAGGGTCGCATTAATGTCGGATACAAGCGGTGCGTCCGCTTCGTAACCGATAGCAACATCTTGCAAAACCAACTGCTTCAGCGGTCGATTATCCGTGATTTTGACTGTTGCAGGTGTCGTCTTAGACTTCGCAATGGTTGCCAAAATACCGGCTAGTGCCGGACCGTTCGACTTAACCACATGGAAAAAGTAGCCAAGTTGACGGGCATTCACCATCATCATGGCCAATGCAAACCAAGTGGCAAATGCCCCGGCAGCAGGCAGTTGACCCGCAGCAAGTTGCAGTGCCGTCACAAATCCGCCAGCAAACACTGTCAAATAAACAAAACCATTGATAACAAACAATACTTGCAATTGCGTGCGCAGCAAATTCATGGTTGCCTGCCGAAAATACTCACTATCATCGGCGAACTTTTTAGCATACCGATCCGCTGCATTGTACATCACCAGTGTGTTCATGCCGCTCAAATCATTCATAAAGCGACCACCCATCCGCAGAAAACCGGCAAGATGCGCCTTGTTTTGCGCTGACATCTTCTTCCCCAAAAACATCATCGCAAAGCCGATTAAAAAAACGCAGACAAGTGGCAAAAAAGCCAGCCATGAACCATACCAAACCGACAAGCCAATCAACAGCAAAAAGGTAAGACCTGCTTGGATTAATGTTGGAAATAAGGTGCTATAAAACATATCTAAATTATTCAAGCCGCCAAGATCGCGCTGAATCACCGCATTATCTGCAGCCGTTGCATCCCCTGCATTGTTACGCTGATACAGCGCCTCGAAATAGTGATCTCGCAACTCACGCTTAGCACTCATAGCCCATGCATGACGATGATGGCGCTCATAGCCAATCACATATCCCAGCCAAATCAACACTAAGATCACTGTGATGATCAGGGCATTCCCCGGTCGCTTTGCCGCAAAGTTCAACGCTATCATGATTGGCAACAGTGTTGGCAACCAGTCAAAAACAGTTTCAATCACCCCGGCCCAACGCTGGTCACGGCCATACTTTAGTAATCCTAACAATGATCTGCCTCTTTCTTTCTTGCCTCGACACATGTCGACTTTCATCCGCAAATACGGCAATAATCTATAAAAATTTAAATTTTTTTTTTAGTTTACCACGAGAACTCAATCGTCTTGCAAACATTTTTCGACAACCTTCATCACATAAAAGACCGTCACCAGCTGACAACAGGCTAGTGACGGTCCGGGACTCTCATTATGGGTGAACCAAGCCACCAGTGTCACCGCTCGTTCCCGTACCTGCTTGTGCTGGCTTGATCTCAATCAGCAGTTTATGCGGCAGACAAATACTTTGCTGACCGACCTGACTGATCCATCCTGTATGAACAGCGATTTGATCAGGTGAATTGTCTTCCTTATCCCGAATACGCGCCCCTTGCACTTCAATGATGTTGTATTGGCCCTTTGCCGGATACAACGTGAACTGCTGATGACGCGTATGAGTAGTGAGTTGAATACGCCGTTTAACATGACCCTTGATCGAAATCACAGCCACTTTTTGATTTGTATTCACGTTCGCTTCCGTCAACGAAAAAATGCCAACCGGAAGAAAGCATGCCACAAATAAGACGATGACAATCACATAATCAAACGGTCGAACATACTTTTTCAACCAGCGCACTCGAATCCCCCCTTGTCGCCGTCTATTTTACACGTCATCAACATGCATCGTATGCACAGATGTTGCTATTTTTCCGGCAAATGAAAAACAAAAAAGCTACGAATCTCATAGGACTCGTAGCCTTTTTGAGGTTATTTTCATCAACCTAACTTACTTAGCGGCTTTTGCGGCACTGATAATCGCGGTCAAATAACCCGACGTATCAGTAAACGTTGCACCAGAAACGACATCGCTGACTTTCTTTTTGCCCTTCAAATCACTAACAGCTGTTTCCAGTTCAGCAATCGTCTTTCCTTTAGCAAATTCGTCAATCGCATTTGAGTTTTCTTGCCAAGTCTGGGTTGCCTTGCCTTTTGACTTCATAATTGCTGAATAAGCTTCGGAATTGGCCCGCTTGGAAGCTAACACGGTGCCAGATTTGATTTCCTTGCCAAAATCGGCATTGGAATTAGGCACACCGCCAAAATCTTTACTTGGCATATACTGGAATTCATCCAAGAAGACATTCGCGATCTTATCCCCTTGCATGGCGACCGTCACGATTCCAAATGATTGGGTACCATGCGGCGCAGCAAGCACTTGCCCTTCCGTGATCGTGTTGTCTGTTGTCTGAATTCCTTCAGCTACCATCCCGGTTGTTGCGGCGTCATAGATAGCCTGTAAGTAACCAGCCGTGTCAGCAAAAGTTGCACCAGAAACTACATCGCTAACCTTCTTAGTATCTTTAACCTTGGCAACATCCGCCTTCAAATCTTCAATCTTTTTACCTTTTACAAAATTCGTGATGGCTGTTTCGTTTTCCTCCCAAGTATGGGTCGCCTTGGCCTCTTTCTTCATCAACGCAGAGTATGGCTTGCTATTTTCCGCCTTGGCAATCAAAAACTGGCCTTTAGGATAACTCTTGCCAAAGTCCTTGTTTGAATTCGGGACACCAGTCCAATCAGAACTCTTTTTGACATACTGGAATTCATCAATTTTGGCTGAAACAATCGTGTCGCCATTCAGCGTCACATTCACAGCCGCAAAGGATTGCTTGCCGTGCGGTGCAGCATAAAGCTGACGCATCACTAAGGTACCGGCTGCCGGCACCTTGGCACTCGCATCAGCGCCGGTATTGATCTTCACCTTAGCGTTACTCGTCTGACTGGTCGTACTACTGCTGCTCTTGCTCGAACTAGAGCTCGACCCACTACTACATGCGGCCAACCCCATGCTGACCAAAAGTGTGGCACTGAGCACTATTAGTTTTTTCATGTCGTTCTTCCTCCTCGTTGTGTAAGCGATTTCATATATAATGAATTCTATCACAAGAGGAGTTAGATAGCACTTAGTTTTTGATTGATATATCACCGCATGAGTGTATGTGGTTACTACGATATTGCTTTAGACGGCGGCTTTTAAGCTGAACGTTGAAAGGTTCAGCTTTGTAAATATTGAGGCTTGGTTCACACAATAAATAGTGAAACACCTTATTTTGTCACAAAATGAGGCACTTTTTGACAAGTTTAGCTTAAATTTAATATCACTGCTGTTTAGAATTTAACTGGTTGATTCGACATCTACCTGAGACTGTCGGCTTTTGGATAACACCAAATCGTCAGCTCTTGAACTGATTGATTCGACATCTACCTGAGACATGCGGAACCCCCTACACCAACACCGCCGGGCTCTTGAACTGATTGATTCGACATCTACCTGAGACATTTTGGCGAAGCGATCAAATCTGTTTTTGGCTCTTGAACTGATTGATTCGACATCTACCTGAGACTCATCAGACAGATCTTGCAATGCTTTGGTCGCTCTTGAACTGATTGATTCGACATCTACCTGAGACATCAGCAAAGTTAGGTGGTGTTTCTGTAAAGCTCTTGAACTGATTGATTCGACATCTACCTGAGACGTCTCACGCACGATGCTCATGCCTGCTGCGGCTCTTGAACTGATTGATTCGACATCTACCTGAGACCCCGAGGCCGTGGCTGGACTTTCTTGATAAGCTCTTGAACTGATTGATTCGACATCTACCTGAGACTTTTGGTAGGGGGGCTTCACTTTGAAGTAGGCTCTTGAACTGATTGATTCGACATCTACCTGAGACAAGAGATTGTCAAAAGCTAGGACCGATGAGGCTCTTGAACTGATTGATTCGACATCTACCTGAGACTTCTTGGTGGCGTTGGTCTTGATAAAGCTAGCTCTTGAACTGATTGATTCGACATCTACCTGAGACTTTGAAATATCAACGTGAACCGAATAAAAGACTCTTGAACTGATTGATTCGACATCTACCTGAGACAAACAGCATCACTAGACGAATCGACAGCAGGCTCTTGAACTGATTGATTCGACATCTACCTGAGACAAATCCTAATACGCGCATCTAAATTCATGTGCTCTTGAACTGATTGATTCGACATCTACCTGAGACCGAGACCAACACCAGCGCAAGCGAACGCTTGCTCTTGAACTGATTGATTCGACATCTACCTGAGACGCGCGAGTTGATCGCAACGGAAGGCAGTTTGCTCTTGAACTGATTGATTCGACATCTACCTGAGACGCCAGTTGTTTAATGGATAAGCCTCTGATAGCTCTTGAACTGATTGATTCGACATCTACCTGAGACACCTCAACCTTCTCAGCATCGCTTAGACTTGCTCTTGAACTGATTGATTGGACATCTACCTGAGACACAGCCGCCTTGATCTTGTCAGCATCACCCGCTCTTGAACTGATTGATTCGACATCTACCTGAGACAATCTTTGTAAGTGTCTTTTGTATCAACGAGCTCTTGAACTGATTGATTCGACATCTACCTGAGACTAGCGCTTAATCAATTCAGCTTTGAAGTCGGCTCTTGAACTGATTGATTCGACATCTACCTGAGACTGTCAAACCCGACACTTTGCAGATTGGTTAGCTCTTGAACTGATTGATTCGACATCTACCTGAGACCCATGTGTCTTGGTGTCATCGGAATGTGTCGCTCTTGAACTGATTGATTCGACATCTACCTGAGACCTGTGTTTTCACACAATCTCCTAATCAATCTAGTTCGCGATTGTCAACGAAGTCCTCGTCAATATAGATATACTGGCATTTCTCAAAGTACTTCTTTCTGTTCACCTTTGAGAATTCGATGAGAACGACTTGAAGTTCAGTATCACCGATCTGTTCAGTCACCGACGAAAAGTCTCTGGCACTTAAATAATGACTAACATTTGTAAGAATGACAAGTTTCTTTTCCTCCAATTTAGTTAACGTCTGAATAAGCGCCTCAATCTTCGAGGTTGACTCTGTCGTGACAGCCTCATCAAAATGAACGTTGCAGTATTTCATGATTTGTTCAAGCTTACCGCCTGGTTCAACCGTGACTGGCAAGTCGCTCAAAAATGGATCTTGAAGTAAATACATCGCCATTTGTTGCGATTGATCGATCAGTTCGACAAGCCGCTGATTCTCAATCAACAACTCCATCCTCTTATAGATTAGACGTTGAAAAAGTTTATCTAGATCAAGCTCTAGCATTGGATCGCCTATCCACAAACTAGCTTTGCGAATCTCTTGTGGCTCAAGTTGATCATTGCTAAGTACAACTTTATCAAGATCATTGCGCAGCGCTTCAATTAAATCCGTCAACACCTTGGGCGATGCTGTGTCGATAACAGTTACTTCAGAAGGTTTTGTTGTTATCAGTTGGAACGGATAGTAGGCAAGATTCAAATAATCACCGTCCTATCTGCCGAATTGCGAATGTCTTGTTTTGCTTCACCAACCAAGAAGTGCATCGCCTGATATTGAGCCTCTGTTACCATTAGCGTCTGCACAGTCCCAATCGGCGGTTTCATGGCAGCTATTCGATGTTCCAAAAATTCTGCTGATTTTTTTGTTGAACACACCCTAACGTAGATTGAATACTGCATCATCAAAAATCCTTCGTTGATCAACGCTTTTCGAAATTTTCGGTAATTTCGTCGATTTTCAGAAGTCAAAACTGGCAGATCAAACATGATCATTAAACGCATCACTCGATACCTCATTCGGAAATTCCACCTCAATTCGACAATTGTTACGCTTGCCGTCTAAATAGGCTAGACAGTTTTCAACGTGCTCGTCCAATGCGTTTTGAAGAAGGGCTTTCTTGCCATTAAATGTCACTTCTAGATTCAGAAGTGCTATCAAACCATACTTGATGTTTGGCGTCAGGTCAGTGAACTTTTGATTAGCCACCCAGTAATCAATTGCCGGTCTAAATGGTTCCATTAAATCTGAGCCAAGGTTATATTGATTGGCAACGCTGCTATGGTGCATCCCTATCTCTGTGATATGGCCAGCACTTACGATTGCTCGATTCGTTGTAGAAAGCAAGATCGAATACCCGTAATTAAGAGCAGCATTTGTTGCACAGATATCAGAGCGTGAAAAGTCATCTCCGAATATGAGTTTGAAATACTTTCGAGCTGCAGTCGCTTCACGATTTGAACGATCATTGATTTCTAACGTATCAAGATCGTCTAACAATGATTGGTTATCGAAACCACACAGTTTTGTCACTTGAGCTTGATTGCTCACCTTGGCCGCAACAATCTTCGTCCACAAATTTTCGACCAAGCTTTTTGGCCAATTGACTTGTAAGCGAACCAAATCAGCTTTTCTTCGATCAGAATACAGATTCGTTGTTTCCGTCACCGGCTGACCATCTCTTCCAGAAAAGATAACCTTAGCATTAGCTTCTGCTAGTGTTGTGATCGCATCAGCTGATAGTAGCGCTCGAGTTGTTGTGAAAACAACCTGATTGATATCTTCAATCGGCACATTATTCACTTCACCATCAGTTTGAACAACCAGCGTTCGGTTTTTGGTCGTCACCTTACAATGCTGCGTCACGATCAATGATCGCCATCCCATTCTGCATACCCCCTTGTAATCGCTTCCCCAATATGATTTAATACAAGTGTTGGGACGACATCCCCAACGTTTTGAACTGATTGATTCGACATCTACACGTTGAGATCAAACAAAGCTTCGGCTGAGTTTCAATTTTTGAGCCCATGTTGGGCCATACATACCGCCATCCGGGAAGATACCGGGTGGCATTTTTTTGCTTACAGATCAGATAAATGAACTTCTCGTTCCAACAAACCTGTTGGGGATTGATATACAACTGAAGTGTCAGAGTCTAGGCTTATTCCGTTTGGAATTTGCAATAATCCTAGAGATGTTTTTATATCGAGATTCCTTAAATCACTTCTCGCAGCATTTGCTTGAAGGCCAATTAACAGTTGACCTATTGTCGCAATTTTTCCTTGCATATCATCTGTATCGCGCATTGGAAGTGTAGCAAACTTATCAGCCGCATCATTCAACTTTTTACGAAATTGATTAATATCATACAGATTAAAGTAACTGTTTACTTGAGAAACAATAAACCCGAAAATTTGATCTAGCTGGTCTTCTGTCTGGGCATCGCCGTATTTAGAAAGAGAAATATCCTTCCACATTTTCTGATACTCACGTGGCATCCACAGTTCTTGGTAATTGTGCATGTAGGTATCCGAGTTGACTAGAAATAGATTATATTTGCTATTTTTAAATAAGGTTTTTTGCCCCACCCGTGGTAAGACAACCTCGAATAGCTCATGCGTGATTTTTCCGTTTTTGCTTATCTTTGAAAGTTTTTCATCAATAATATCATTTAAGGTCTCGTTTTCCTTTTGCTCAGAAATACTCTTAGCAACTGCCAATTTAGCAGCATCTCTCGTCGATACTTTCACGACAGCATACATCGCTTTTTTTGTTAGTCGAACAACAGATAGATAACTACCCGTTTCTTGCGTATAACCTCCATAAATATCAACTGGATATCCTTTTTTCTTCGAAATGAGCTGTTTCTTCCCTCCAGCCTCTTTCGAATCTTTGGCCCCATAAACCGTCTGCTTAAACAAATCCGCCTTCTCAAAGTGCACCTCATGCGTAATCAGCATCCGCTTGAAGTTGTAAATCCGATCCAGTTCGTCAACATCCCGCTTCTTATCCCAAATAACTTCGCCGGTATCCTTTACCACAATTTTATCTTCAGCATGGGTGATATCGCGGATAAAGTTGAACCCGCGAAGCTTTTTGACATCGGCTTTTTTAAACTTGCCATACGTGAAGAAAGCCTGCAAATTAGGAAATCGTTTGAGTAAATAAGTGCCAATCCGGGCGGCTAGGAAGGCATCGAAAGCATGGTGGTAGTGATTCACATCACGATTCTTAGGAAATTCAAGTTCTTCCCGCAATTGATGTGAAAGTCCTGCTTTAACAGCGATAATTTTGGTTTCAGGATACTGCGCTGCTACAATTTGTTCCGTCAGTTTAATAATTTGTCGAGTTTCCACCAATTGTCGGGCAACAAAACCGCTCGCGTACTTATCGATTTGATCTGGACGCATTTGCAGATTACGCAGTTTGCGACCGCTAATCAGCCCTGCCTCATGCCATTGACGCCATGTCGCGTTCATCTTTTGTGCATAGATGGTTGATGCAAATGTTGCGTTTTTTTCTCGGTTGATGATGGCATGCACTAACACACGATTATCCAAAGAATTATCTTTGATCAGTGACTGTGGCAGAATATGGTCGATATCATAACTACTTAATTGATCGATATTCAGTGGTGTGCCAGTATAGATATCACGCCCTCCTTGCATGAAATACAGCACTAGTCGATCATTGAAATCAGCCTTGTCTGCGATTTTATCTTCCAATTCGCCACGAACCGCACTATCAATCAGTTCATGAGCCGCATTGGCATATATTTCTTGAAGCTGATGTTGGCGTGCTCGTGTACGTTTACCTGGTGTGCCACCGCCGTCCGCAGTCTCAACGTACAACCAACTAGGATCTTGACCATCAGCAGCACGTTTAATATCCTCAATAACCCGAAGGACCTGACGCAATGCCTTTTTATTACTTGGTGATGTATACGCATCATCAATGGCATCATTGATATTGGCCGCTTTCAATTTGTCGGCGTTCAACTCGGTCATTTTCTTTTGCAGCGTTTCGTCTGTTAAGATCTGCATCAAGTTGTTGTTGGATAGGAACAATTCTTGAATAATGGTATGTCCGTTGCCAAGGGTCAGGCCATTTAAAAACTTATGCGAAAACTGACCCCATCCTCGATATCGAATGTTACTAAGCTTAGTAATGGTTTGGCTGTCAAGCCAGTTGATCTCTTTCAATTTCGTTTTAAAAATCGCGGCGTCTTCAAAAACGGTCGACCACGCAATGATATTTTCAATATCGGCTTGTTTGGCTGGATCATCAATTGCATCGGGTAAAAGACTTTTCAGTTGACGGTACGTAGAAAGTGAACTTAAAAAACGTTTCTCATCAGCTAAACCACGAATTTCAGGAATGTGGGCGTAATCACCATGCGCTCGCAGATTTTCGGCAAATTGTTTAATTGTCACGCTATTATGCCGTTCAAACAGTTCTCGAATAACTTGTTGTTTTTGTTCGATGCTAAGCTTCTCGTTATTAACACGAACATTATTCAGTTCATTCAACACCTCATAGCGTTGATACAGCAAACTTTGCTTAGGCAACACGTCTTCACCAATCAAGTATGTGTCGGTCGTCTTCATCCGCTGAATAAAGGTATTAGCCGAAGCTTCGCGATCTACCTTTTCGTCAAAATTATAAGGCGTGATATTACCATCAGGATCTTTCCGAACCATCCAAGCAAAAACCCCGCCTTGTGCTGCCTTTTGCTCTTTAGCCGTCACCAATGGTCCAACGTAATACGGAATTCGAAAATTAAGCAATTCATCCAACTGATAAGGCATACTTTTCCGATGCTTTTCCACCGGATTTGGCGCAGCCAGCCAGTCATAATAAACAGACTGATTTTTGATGATCTGATCCAATTCCCGCTGTTGCATTTGGACTGGAATAGCCCCGTTTGCTTTGTTGCGTTGCTTAAGCATGAAGTCCGGTTGCGCCAAACGTTCAAGCAGTTCAGGAGACTTGGCGTTTGGATGAGCCGTCACTTCTTTAGTTAACGCTTTAACAAAATCTTCACGTACAAATGGCTTAGCATCGTCACCGTCTATATAGCGATCGTAAAGCTGTCGGATTGCTTTAGCCGTTCCATCATCTTCAAGTTGTTTTAAATAGTCTTTGAACAATTCGAGGTCTTCATGATGTTGTGCATAATCATCAACCTTTGCCTGAGAAAGCGTCTTTCCTGCGGGCACAATACCATTAAGGAGCCGAGCTCGATAAAGATCACGAATCTGGTCCAGAATTTCGGTACCTTCATCAGTCATGGCTGACTCAATGCCTGCCCATTTATCGTCAAGCTGCCCTAATGAAAAGTTCCAAACAGTGGCCTCAGAACTATCAACTTCGGTCCCTAGCGCCACATTGAGCTTCGTTTTCAGTCCGACCACTGCTTTAGCAAACTCAGTTAAAACCTGCTTCTGCTGCTTCAATATATCCTTGTCGCCATCTTCAGCCAACAAAAGATTGACTAAAGCTCGTTGCGTGTCACTTGGCGTCGCTTTCTCATTCAACAGAACGGTTTTAAACTCATTCACCTTGTTCTCATCAAAAGTGATGTCCAGATCCGGATAAACTTGAGCGTAGGCATCCTGCAATGCAGGGAAAATCTCGTTTAACGCGACCTTGTTTGTATTAAAATCTTTGGCATACCCAGACGTCAAAAAGTGCCCGCGACTTTTCAAAATATGATGAATGGCAAAATAAATCTCGCGAACATCGGCTTTGCTTGGATCTGTCAAAAGCCGATTGCGTAAATGGTACATCGTTGGATACTGTTGGTAAAACTCAGCATCCGTCCGATCATTAAAAAGCCGCTTCTCATACTTGTAACGGGCCTTGTCCTTCGGCGAGATTTCCGAGTACTTTTGACGCATGAAGAAATTCGGGCCAGTAGGCGTGATATGCGATTCAAAAAAATCACGCAAAAAACTGAGCCGCCAACGATTTCGACTCAAACGACGGCGAGTGGTACGGCTTGCTCGGCGATCCGCTGCTGCTTTTCCTTCTTCAAACAGTCTTGCCCCAATAACCGTTTTTCCCTTCAATCGAATAAGATGACTGTTCTCATCCACAGCCGCAAATCCAATCGAGTTTGAGCCGATATCGACTCCAATGCCATATGGTTTACCTAACTTTGTCATGCTTAGACCTCCAGTCAATAGTTGAAACATCTTTAGTATGGCGATTGTTGTAATCGTTTTCAATTCATAAGTTCTAATAATCACCTATTTATCATAAAAATCAGTCAAAAAAACCGTCATCACCAGTCGATACCGGTCGATAACATCACTACCCTAACATCACTACCCTAACATCACTGCCAGCCCTATCATGACGTGCATCAAAATAAATGCACTCAGCGTCACCACCAAAATGTTACGCGAACGTCGATAGACCCAGTATAGTGGCAGCTGTGCGACCAACCCGCTGGCGATATTGACAAAGACATGCGGTGCAAGCGGTGTAGTTGTCACAACAGCCGTTACGGCCAGCGCCAAGAGATAAGTTAAAAACAATGCCCAACGCCGATGTTTAATCGCCAATCGACTAAATAACTGTTGACTAGCTAGGAAAATCATCACCGCCGTTAATTGCGTTGCAAGCGTCATGAAAAAGGCGCGGAAACTAATGAGGCTAAAAGCACCTAAGTTACCAAACTGGGCGGCCTCCAGCGTATTGACAAAATCAACGCCAAACCGAATTGGCACCAAGTCGCCAAGAATCCCGCCAAGTGTGGTCGCAATCAGGTACAAAATGCCATAAGCGAAAACATACCAGATATCCCGCCAACGAAAACTTGCAAAAAGCTGACTCAAGCCATCCCAGCCGGCTGCCCATACAGCGCCAGCAAAAATGATGGCACAGTAAAGAACGCCGCCAAACACGACAACGGCTCGAGTCCAGCCATTAGCAACATTCAAAAAAGTGGTGCCGGACATGTTGAAAAATCCGCCAATCGGATTGCGTGTATAAAAGAGCAGATAGGTAAACAAAACAACCGAGAAGAACTTCAGCCAGTTATTGAACGTAAAATGCGGTTCAGTTTGACTAAAAGGAACTGGCCATTGTTTGCGTTTAGCTAATTTTGTTGCTTCCAATTATTTCTCCTCCTTTAACACAAGTTGAACGAAGCCTTCCAAGTTCATTGAGAGGACCCGGTCTAATTGATTGGTACTGCGATGCCGATAAGCATACGCCGCCGATTCAAACATCATGTACATCCGCCCATCATGCGTGCTGATCTGTTCTAAGTGCGAAGGCATATCAAACGTGTCAATCGCATCACTAGCGCGGAAGATGGTCTTCTTAGGATCGGTTTTAAAGATATATAACGTCGAGTTGCCACCACCATAAGATTGCGACAGAATCGTATAATCCCCATAAAAGGCCATCCCTTGGATTTTCGATAAAATGTCTTGATGCAAAACGGATTGTGTTAACACGTCAAATTGATTTGAGATGCTGGAGGTGAGGCTTTTCCCAACAACCTGCCCCTTATCATTTAAAGGATAACGTTGAATGTTACCTTTTCCAGTTGGATTAAAGAAGCCGACGAACAGCGCATTTTCGTAATAAGTGACAAAAGAAGCTCGGCTAATATTGCCAAGTTGGGCGCGTTGAGAATAAGCCACAGCCTTGGCTTTCTTATCAACATTGTAAGTCAAGGCTGTTTTTAGCTTGATTGCAAAAACTTCAGCCGCATTGTTCCGGCGTCCGCAGATCCAAATGTTATCGTTTTTGGCATCATAAGTTAACCCACCAACATGGGGACGGCCATTCAATACCACTGTGTTAAGCAACTTACCGGTTTTCAAATCCTGAATATACATCACTGAGTTATGAAAACCGTCATGATCATATGCTGTGGTTAATAAGTAATCACCGGCCACCGTAACGCCTTGTGGGGTCATGGTTGTACAAACTTCAACTTCGCCGGTTTCAGCATTGAGTGTTTTCGTTGCCTTTAGACCAGGTACTATCGGCTGACTGCTATATTTAACATTGAATTCGTCTGGCGTATAGTTAAATGTCTTAGCATCTTTAACCGGGCCTAATCGAACCATTAAATCCAAGCGTTTGAACTTTTTCAGCGTTTTTTCGAAGCGACTTTCTGAATATAAGCTGTCAGTGTTGGTCTCTGTCCGTGACGTGTTCGGCTCAACTTGGTAACGTTTAACCGTCCCAATCCCCCAGCCAAAGCCGCCAATAAAAATGATAATGAGTACCAAATCGACAATCAAAATCATGAGATTTTGGCGACTCAATTTTTTCTTCCCATCCCTATTCAAAATACGTTCACCCTTCACGTTCTATAATCGTTATATCAATGTCATCATTATAGCAAACCTTGCTTCTGATCCGCATCACATGACCTTTTGTTTAATAAGGTTTCCTTATAAGGTAATCGAGTCATTTTAATGTTCGAATGAATGATATTATTGTTATAATTTATACAATAAGTTGCATATACACCGTTTGGGAGGGGATATGAATATGAAAAAAATCTTGATTGGTATTGGCATCTTCATTGGCCTCGTCATTCTTGGTGGTGCAGGGTTTTACGCTTGGTATACTCAAAGCACCCCTTATTACACCCAGATTACGACGACAGGCAAGAAGTTTGATGTTATCGATGATGAGACCGGTGCTCCGCGGGATATTGATTATGCCTATACTCAGATGGCCTATGATGAAAAAGGCCACGGTACAGAGGTTGATTTCAACGGTCACAAATCTCGGCCTTTGAAAATGCAAGCTTATCTCCGCCTCGATTACAGCACGCGTCGAAACCAAGTGATTAGTTGGGAAGCCGTACCAAAGGAAAAGGTTCCTAAAGCAGCTTTAGCAAAATTAAATCGCTAATTAAAAAAGGTGCGCTGGCGCGGTCAGAAACCCGCGCCGGCGAAAACGTTTACAAGCAGAGTATGAGCTGGAGCGGTTAGAAACCGAAGCATAAGCTGGCACAAGTGCGATGACCCGATTTTGGTCATTGGGCTTGTGGCCCTTATGTGCAGATTTCTGCGCCAGCGAACACATTTACAAGGAGATGTCTATTATGACGAATGAACACAAAGTTTTACGCGGGTTGTCTTATATCTCGGTCATTTTTGCCCCCATTCTCTTTCCAATTCTCGTTTGGATTTTCACCCCGCAAGGTTCCGTCACACGGGACACAGCTAAACACGCACTTTGGCTGCATATTATTCCCACCCTATTGAGCATTTTTATCTTTATGATCATTGGCGGTGTCGGTTTCTTCACGAACAGCATCAATGCAACATCCGCCGTTTCACTTATCTTGCTACTTGTTGCCATGGTCGTTGACATTGGGATGGTGGTCTACAACATCTACACAGGCATTAAAATTATCACCTCCTGATTAACCACTCAACATCGCCAAAAAAGGGCGCCTCTCGTCATGAGAAGCACCCTTTTTGGTTTATCAAAATTTCACCGTAGCCCCGCATCCAAAGCATACAAGTTCTGATACCGCTCGTCGTTCTTAGCCAAGTGACTAGGGGTATCATTCATCGTCAAACGGCCATCTTCAAGAAAAATGACGCGATCAGTTTGATTGACGCCTTGCAAATGATGCGTCACCCAAAGAATGGTTTTGCCTTGCAATACTGTGAACATCGTCTCCAGCAAAGCCTGTTCCGTAATTGGATCAAGGCCGACTGTCGGTTCATCCAACAGCACAATCGGCGCATCCTGTAAAAGAATTCGAGCTAGCGACAAACGTTGCCGTTCACCACCTGAAAAGCCGAAACCTGCTTCCTCGACACTGCTGTTAATACCATTCGGCAATTGGGCTACGAGCTGGTCTAGCTTGACTGCCTTAAGAGCAGCGGCAACATCAGCATCGCTGGCCTGCTCATTGCCTAAGCGGACATTGTTGACAATCGACGTGTTGAATAAAAACGGACTTTGATCCAACACCGCAAAAAGATTGGTGCGATGCTGCTGATAAGTCAGGACATCTTGACCGTCGATCAACACGTTGCCAGTTGTCGGCGTTAGGTCACCAAGGACCAGTTGCAACAACGTGGTTTTGCCCATGCCACTGGGTCCGAGAATCGCAATTTTCTCGCCGCTGTGAACGGTTAGATCAATATCGGTAATTAATTCAGGATCTTTTGGCGTGTATTGAAAACTGAGATGCTGCAATGTCATCTCTTTGAACTGAGTCGGTACTGCTTGTTGTTGCGGTAATTGTCGCGTGACCGGCTGCAAATCGTTGAGATGACGAATCGCATCTCGGTATGTCGGCCATTCGCCAACCCCTTGTGCGATGCCGGAAAACGCCTGATCGAGTGGGAAAACAACCAGTACAAACGCCCCAACCCAGTTAGCACTCGCTTGATTACCGGTCCACTCAAGGTTTGTCCAGATCAACATACTAATGACAATTAAGACAAACAGCAGTTGGCCGACAAAGTCTCGGCGCCATTGAAACCGCTTGGACTTCACCGTCGATGCGGCCAATTTTTTAGGCGCCGCCAGACTTTGAGACATAAAATCCTTTTCGCGATGAGTAATGACCCAATCGGACAAACCGAGCACTGAATCCGTCAATGAGACATAGGCATCATGATTCAATTGCTTTTGTTCTGCCTTTCGAAAACGCTCAACTACCAGTCCCCACCAAGGCAGAATCAATACTTGAAACAACAGCAACAACATAATCCATAGTGCAAAGCCCCAGTTGAACCAGCCTAGCAACAAGGTGGCAATAACCGTTAGACCAGCGCCGACCACAGTTGGAAAAATCATCCGCAAGTATAGATTCTGAATGTGACCAATGTCATCGGCGAGCAAGCCTAGAATATCGCCGGTTTGATGATGTTCGGACACAAAGGCAGCATCAGTTTCCAACACTTTGTACAATTTTCGCCGCATGTGGCTAGTAATGCGCAACACCCAGTTGTGACTGGTCAACCGTTCAATGTATTGAAACACCGGTCGCCCAATCCCAAAAGCGCGGGTCAAGACAACCGTGACATAAATAGCTGCAAACAATGGCTTCGTGGCACTTTTATCAATCAGAAAACCTGACGTGAACATCAAGGCACCAGCAAAGACAAAGGTCATAATCCCCAGAATTAACGACCAGAAGAGTAAGCCGCGATAGCGTTTCAAGTCTGGGCGAACCCAGTGCTCATTTTTCAACCAATGCATTGAATTCACCTCGCATTTCGTGCACAAGGGCCTGATACGGCTTGGAATGTGCCGCCAGCTCACTTGGGGTCCCTTCAGCAATGATCTTGCCGCCATCAACCACAATCACGCGATCCATTTGGTTGAGCCAGTGTAGCCGATGGGTCGCAAAAATCACGAGCCGGTTTTTGAACAGCGGCACAAGCGTTTCTTTTAACTCGGCTTCAGTTTCAATATCCAAATGGGCAGTTGGTTCGTCAAACAACCAAATTGAGCGATTCGTATCAATCAAAGTCCGCGCCAACGCAATTCGCTGGGCCTGACCGCCGGAAATACCACGACCACCTTCCCCGATTCTCGTTGCATAGCCGTCTGCCAAAGTTTCGATCCAATGACTCAACCCCGCCGCCTCAGCTGCCTGTTTCACATCTTCATCTGACGCATCCGGCCGATAAAACCGGATATTGGCAGTGATCGTATCTGCAAATAGATACGGATCTTGTGGGATATAACTCAAATGATCTTGCCAAGCTGCTTGGGTCATATGCGGTACCTTCGTTCCTCGAACCGTCATGGCAGCTTTTTGCGGCTGCAAGAAACCGCCAATCAAATTGAGTAATGTTGATTTACCTGACCCGCTAGCTCCGATAATCGCTACTTTTTCCGTGCCGGTAAACTGCAGATTAGCATTTTGAATGCCCGCGCGTTCATTTGGATAGGTGAAATCGAGGTGGTTAATGGTTACCGTATCCTGAGCCCGCCACCTTGAAAAAGCCGGTAACACATTGGTATCAGTAGGTAATGGCTGATCAATCACTTGCCAAATCGCCTTCATCGCATTTTTGCCATTCAAGGTGGCATGGTAGTCAGTCCCAAAATCACGAATCGGCATGAAATATTCCGGTGCCAAGATCAGCGCAACCATTGCTGGATAGAGTGGAATCGCGCCATCCATCAACTTGATCCCGAGGAAAACCGCAACAACTGCAATCGACAAGGTGGTGAAGAAGTCTAGCGCAAACGTTGAGAGCATCGCGATGCGCAAGACGCCCATGGTTTGTTTCCGATAGTCTTCCGACACATCGTACACATTATTCGCGTATTGCCGACTAATCCCCATCAACTGCAAAGTTTTTAAACCACGCAAGGAGTCAATGAAATGATTGCTCATCTTTTGAAACCCAGCATATTGGCTTTCAGATTTATCCTGGGCTGCCAAGCCAAGAATCACCATGAATAAAATGATAATTGGAAACATGATCAGCAAGGTGAAGCCAGTTAGCCAGTTTTCGTACCAAATATAGGCAACTAAAACCCATGGAATAATACTCATGTTCAGGATTTTGTTCAAAATCAGTTCAATATAATTTTCGGCTTCGGGAATGCCATCCAGCGCCATCGTGACCAAATTACCGGTTCCTTCCTTGGCAACGGCAGCCGGCCCCAACGCATACAAGTGCTTGAGCAATTGGGCTTGTAGCCAGGCCGAACTAGTCATGGCAAATCGTGCCCCGATGCGATTGCGCACCCAAACAATGAGCTGACGAATCACAAAGGCAGTCGCAAAAAGTCCTAACGGAAGCCATAAGCCAGCTAAACTTTGCCGGTTCCAAGAATGAACGATCCCTTCAGCAAGAAATTTTCCTTGTAATAAAATAACAAAAGCTTGCACGAGCGCAAACCCGGCAAGCATTGTCATAATTCGTTTCATTCCCGAAAGGCGCATGAGCGTCTTATCGATCATTCACTAACCGCTCCTTTTGCTTGAATCCGCTTGTGGAAGACCACATAGCTCCAGATGAAGTATGCCAAGGCAATTGGCAGCAGAATCACAGCGACAATCGTCATAATGGTCAGCGTCAACGGACTAGCACTGGCGTCTTTTGCCAAAATGGACATAGCCGCATCTTGGCCAATCATAACGCGTGGGAACAAGCCGTTGAAAATCACACCGACAACCCCGACAAGCCCTAGGGCACTGCCAACAAATGACAACACTTCATTATCTTTAAGCACGCCAACATGAGCGGCAACTGTCGAGCCGACAATCACAACCAAAATCAACAAAGTGCTGATTGGGCGTTCTTTGAAGAAGTCGGTCATAAAGAATAGAAGGACAGCGAAGACAACTTCACCAGCATACAACAAGTAGTACAACTTGCTGTTCCAGTCACGCGCACGCTTGCGCAAGTCGCCAGTCGTTTTCAGACGAATAAAGTTTAAACCGTGCATGAGCATCATCAAAGTGACCGCAACTCCGCCGACAATTGTCAAAAGGTTGATTTGATTACCTAAAGTAGGATAAACATCACCAGCCTTGGTAATTGGTAACGGTTGAATGATCGCGGTAAAAATCATCCCTAAGATGAACGGTGGGATTAAACTGCCGCAAGCCAAAGCCCAACGCCAGATATTCCGACCTCTTTTGGTCTCGGCATGTGCAGCAAATTCAAACGACACGCCGCGAACAATCAAACCGAACAACACAAGGAAGAACATGATGTAAAACCCCGAGAAGAGGCTGGCATACCACATTGGATAAGAAGCAAACATCGCGCCACCAGCTGTAATCAGCCAAACTTCGTTCCCATCCCAATGTGGGCCGATTGTGGCAACGAGTTGATCTTCTTCGTCAGAGTTACGCGCCAATAGCTTGGTTGACATACCAACCCCGAAGTCAAAGCCTTCAAGGACGAAGAAGCCGCTGAAAAGGACAAACAATAAGAAGAACCACAAAATCTGTAACCAGCTCATTTTGCGAACGCCTCCTTAGCAAACGGATCACTGTTGACCCCGTAGTCAGTGTTCAGATCGCCTTCAGGACCCTTCTTAAGCACGCGATGTGAGTAATAAATCATGACACCGCCAAGCAAGGTGAAGATCAAGAAGTAGCAAATGTTAGTGAACAGTAACTGTCCAGCCGTCGTTGTCGGCGAAACCGCATCGGCAATTGAATACAGGCCGTAAACAACCCATGGATACCGACCAAGTTCAGTGATAAACCAACCAGCCGTATTAATGATAAATGGGAGCCACAGCGCAAAGCCGAGAATATACAATAGCCAACGCTGATTAAGCAAGGTATCTTTCTTCTTCCGGCTAAACCAGAGACCTAGAACGCCGAGCAGGAACAGAAGAACACCACCGCCAGCCATGACCCGGAAGCTCCAAAACAAGGTTTTAACCGGCACATAATAGTCCCTGTCTTTGCCATATTTAGCTTGAAGCTCCTTATTAGCTGTCTCCATGCCTTTGACTGCGCCGTTCATTTTATGATACGACAGCAAACTTAATAGATATGGCACTTCAATGTTGCCAGTGGTCGTATGATCTTTAGTATTGATTAATTCGACAAGCGTCCATGGCGCTGGATCACTGGTATCTTTATAAATTCCTTCAGTTGCCGCAAACTTCATCGGTTGATCTTTAATGATGAATTGTGTCTGCAAATCACCAAAACCGATTGCGCATGCAGAAGCGATGGTGCCAACAATCAAGCCAACTCTAAGAGACTTCTTGTAAAAGTCAACTTGATCTTTTTTAAGCAAACGCCATGCCGCCATGCCAGCTACAGCAAAGCCAGCCGTCGTAAAGGCACCGAAAATAACATGCGGAAATTCAACCCACAGTTGCGGATTCGTGATCACGGCACCAAAGTCGACTAGTTTAACCCGACCCGTTGCTTGATTAATCGCAAAACCGGTTGGATGCTGCATGAAGGCATTCGCCGACAGAATCCAAATGGCTGATAGCGTGGTACCTAGCCATGTCATCCAAATAAAGATAGCGTGAACAGCCGGTTTGAAACGATCCCATGTGAACATCCACAGACCAATGAAAGTCGATTCCATGAAGAATGCCAGTAACGCTTCAATCGCCAGTGGCACCCCAAAGATGTCACCCATGAACCGTGAATAATTAGACCAGTTCATACCAAACTGAAATTCTTGAATAATACCTGTAACGACCCCAACCGCAAAGCTGAGTAAGAAGATCTTGCCCCAGAACTTGGCCATCTTCTTATATGTTTCATTCTTTTTGCGCACATACATCGTTTCCATAATGGCGGTAACAAGCCCCATACCAATTGAAAACGGCACAAAGAAGAAATGGAAAACGGTCGTCATCGCGAACTGAAAACGAGCTAGCGATAATACGTCCATTGCCAATAGCATATGTTTTTCCTCCCTTACTAGATTGATTCCAATCTAAGTATACCCCTGAGTTTTATTTTTTAAAAACCAAAAACCCAAAAAATAGCATTGAAATAATGCTTTTCAGCATCAACATCAAGTCAAAACTGTTATGATATGCAGCTGTATGCTTAATTGACGGCGTTTCGGCCACCAAACAAATATTAGCTAAAACCATTTTGAAAACACCTTTGAAAACGATGGAAGAATGAAAACGTATTTAGGGGCGAATCACTTCTTGAATCAGCGGCGTTTTTTTCGGCGCTTTATCGCCAATATGATAAGCGCTTCTGACCATGTTGCTGATAGCGTCAACTTTCTCGGTGTCGGCATGCAGCGTAACCAACGTATCGCCTTTGGTCACAGGTGTCCCCAGTTTTTTATGCAGAACAAGCCCTACTGCCAAGTCTAAAATATCATCTTTTTTCGCTCGACCGCCACCAAGTTGCATCGCTGCCAAACCGAGAGCATTTGTGTCAATTTGGTCAACAATGCCAGATTCGGCAGCTTTCACAGCAATTCGATACTTAGCTTGTGGCAGTTTGCGTGGATCGTCCACCACTGAAGTATCCCCGCCTTGTGCCGTGATCAATTGCTTGAAGGCATTCAACGCACGCCCGTCACGCAGCGCATCTTCGGCTAAGCCGCTGGCAATCTCTAGACTTGCCGCCTTGCCGCCAAGCACCAGCATCTGTGCTGCCAACGCAACGGTGAGATCATGGACGTCTTTCGGACCGCGATTTTTAAGAATGGCAATAGATTCCGCAATTTCCAGACTATTACCAATCGTAATGCCCAGCGGCTGGCTCATGTCTGTCAACAAAGCCACACTTTTAACCCCAGCGGTTTTGCTGATACCCACCAAGGCTTTGGCCAACGCCCGCGCATCTTCAGTGGTCTTCATAAATGCGCCATTGCCGACTTTTACATCAAAGACCAAGGCATTCGTACCACTGGCTAACTTTTTACTCATGATCGACCCCGCAATCAACGGAATCGATTCAACCGTACCTGTGACATCGCGCAAAGCGTAAATCCGTCGATCTGCTGGCGCAACCTCGCCGCTCGCACTGATAATGGCTTCATTGATTTGCTGTACCTGCTGCTTGAATTGGGTTTCGCTTTCCGCAACATTGAAGCCAGGAATGCTCTCAAGTTTGTCCAATGTACCGCCCGTGTGACCAAGACCGCGCCCGGAAATCATCGGCACCGGCACACCTAGACACGCAACCAGCGGCGCCAACGGAATACTAATTTTGTCACCGACACCGCCAGTACTGTGTTTATCGACTTTAATACCCGGAATATCGCTCAAATCAAGTACGTCACCGGAATGCAGCATTGCAAAAGCAAAATGGCTGCGTTCCTCTGGCGTCATACCATTAAAATAGACCGCCATCAGAAAAGCACTCATCTGATAATCCGGAATTGCTTTTGCCGTATACTGTTCAATCATCCAAGTGAGCTCTTCATTGGTTAAAGCTTTGTGATCACGTTTTTTCGTGATTAAATCGACCATGCGCATCTCTCATCACCCTTTTCCCAGTTATTCATTCCATTGTACCGCGTCACGCGCCGCCTATGTTAAACTCTAAACAATCAGAGCGTGAACTGACGCGTTTAGAAACCGAAGCATAAGTGGCCTCAAGCCTAAATAGCTGGGCTTTGGCTATTTAGGCTTGAGGTCCTTATGTGCAGGTTTCTGCGCCAGTGAACGCGTTTCAGCCAAGAGCGTGAACCAGCCCGGTCAGAAATCGGAGTGTAAGCGGGCCTGAACGTGATGACCGGGTTTGGGTCATTGCGTTCAGGGTCCTTACACGCAGGTTTCTGCGCCAGTGAACGCGTTTAAAAAGACGCGAACCAATCACCCCTCGGTCATGCCGACCGCTCTTTATTGCCTGCGAACTTGTTTAGGAGGAAAACTTGATGGACTTTCAAACATTACATCAACTAAGCAAAACCGAACTACATTGTCATTTAGACGGCTCATTGTCGTTAAGTTGCATTCGTCAGCTCGCGAAAATGATCGACCGAAAATTACCGGCGACTGACGACGAACTGCGGCGACTGGTTCAGGCACCAGCAGATTCCGAGAATTTAGGTGATTATCTCAAAGCCTTCGACTTCGTGGCCCCCTTGCTGCAAACCAAAAAGGCCTTGCAACTCGCGGCCTACGATGTCGTTGAACAAGCGGCTGAAGAAAACGTCCGCTATATCGAAATTCGCTTCGCGCCCGTATTTTCCCTAGCAGGCGGATTATCGCTGGTCGAAGCAACGCAAGCCGTCATCGAAGGCTTACACCAAGGCATGGCAACATATGACATCATGGCGAAGGCCTTAGTCTGTGGCATGCGACAGTTGCCCAACACCGATAACCAAACAATGTTTAAAACCACCGCCCCGCTACTTGGTTCAACACTCGTCGGCGGTGACTTTGCTGGCAACGAAGCTGATTTTCCAACGAACGTGTGCGCGCCGGCCATTAAAACTGCTCAATCACTTGGCGTGCCGCTTACGTTTCATGCCGGCGAATGTCATTGCCCGCAAAACATTGCTGAAGCGGTACGACTCGGCATTCCGCGGATTGGCCATGCCACCGCTTGTTTTGATCAACCGGCACTCATTGAGAAAATTGTTGAAACTGGCACCACAGTTGAACTTTGCCTCACGAGCAACCTCCAAACGAAAGCCGCTCGTACACTCGCTGAGTTTCCGTATCAGGCACTTAAAAAAGCTGGTGCCAAAATCACCATTAACACTGATAATCGAACAGTCTCAAATACCACGTTAACCCAGGAATATCAGCGTTATCAGCAAGCTTTTGGTACAACAGCAGTTGACTTTTTAGCATTCAATTTAAACGCCATTGATGCAGCTTTCATTCCCGATGCCGATAAGAAATCATTACGCGACCGGTTACATCAAGATTACGCAACTTATTGTTAATTTTCCCCAATTAAAAGACAAGCCATGATCACGACTATTGCTTGTCTTTTTTACTGCAGTTAACCAAGGCCTTGCTGATCAGGCGCTTAATCATTGCTTAATGAAAGCGCCACAACTTCGTCACGAATAAAGCCCAAATTCACCGCACATTCATCCCGCCAAAGCCACAGCCCCTTGTTATGCTGGTTTTATCAACAAACGAAAGAAGGATGATGCATATGTTGATTAATCAAACCGATGTCATCGCAACCCAATTACAACAAATTGCTTACCCGTATATTAACGCCATTACTGAAACCGGCGTCCCGATCACAATTACAACCAATCAAAAACAGCGCGATGACCCCGCCTTTTGGCAGAGCATCAGCGCTATCCTGAAAGCTCGTTTATGGGTACCCGTTTCAAAGAAGTACCATGAATTAACCAACCATGACTGGCTGGCGACACCAGAAATGCCCTAACTAAGCTTGATAACTTGAAAAGGCCGTCGCAGCAAGCACCAAGGTCAACACAGCATCTGGTGAAAGTGCCGCACTGACTGTCTCAATATGGCCGCTGGTTGCGACTGCGCCAATCACTTCAAGCCCGTACTTAACAATATTCAAGTCACGCTGCGGGGTATACCCACCGTCAAAAACGGGTTCATGATTGTATGTAAAATTCAACTGATCATTTTTGATTGAGCCATCCACATGGTTGACCATGATACGGTCATGGGTGGCGGTCAATGGCGCATTGTCATCTGGCAAGTTTAACTTGTGATCAGATTCAGTTGTATAATAATCGGCCTGCTTCATATGCAAGTATTTCTCAGCTGGCTTCTTGAGCACCTTCAAATAATCCACAATTGCGTATACTTTGTTGGGGTCAAGCTGGGTTTTCTTGGCCATCAGGTCATCATTATGCGCCTCAAGCCAGTCTGCTAAATTACTGATACTAAATTGATCCATGTTGTGCCTCCATATTCGTTGCTAATTCTTACGCCAGTATAGCATGGACTTCAAGTCTGGCGAAGCGGGATTGTCATAAACTTGTTACACATACTGTTATATAATAGTAGTGGGAGATGAGGATGATGCTGAGCAATCGCGAGCCATATCCAATTATCGATTATTTAGGCCGACCTATCAAGCTGTCACTGTTTGTGACCTATCGATTACGCATTAAAAACGGCTATATCCTTGCACTGCGCCGAAATCAACATCAGCAAGTGATCCCGAACCTCATGGCCAAGAATGCGAGCTGATTCGGTTGCTGCAACAGCCACTGATGAACGGTTACTAATTGGCTAGGATGGTGTGTATCAATGCACCATCCTTTTTTGATGGCGCCAGATGCGGCCTGATCGCTCAGTCCGGGGAGCGATCTTCCAACTTCGGTCCATGCGGCGTCGCCATTGCCATCATGGCGACTGTCAAAATAATAATAACGCCACCCAAGATTTCCGCAAACCCCATATGCATGTGTAAGAAAACGACTGAAACAACCGTTGCACCCAACGGCTCAAAGGCGTCTAGCAACGTGGCTGCCGTCGGAGAAATGAACTGCAAGCTCGCAAGGTAAACCGAATAAGCAATGATGGTGCCAAAAATCACAATGAACCAGTAACCAGCCCAACCTGCGTGATCTAAATGCGGTATTTCCTTCCAAAAAGGATCAAATACATCAATCAACAAACCACCAATCAATTGCGCCCATGCCGTGACGACAATCGGCGAGTGGCGGTGCAACAAGCCTGCAGGCAATAAGGTATACGCCGCTGCCGCCCATGCTGCCATGATACCCCAGAAAAAAGCATTCGGCGAAATGGCCAGATGAGTAAAATGCCCCTTGGTAACAACCAAAGCCGTCCCCATCATGGCAAAGCAAATCGTCACAATATCAATTCGGCGCGGCTTTTCGCGCAAACGCAGCGCTAAGAATATCAACACAACCACCGGTGACAGATATTGCAAAATCGTGGCAGTTGCAGCCATTGGCTACTGCAACTGCCTTAAAGTAAATATACTGCATCCCGATCATGCCAAACAGAATAAATAGAATTAGCTGCAAGGCATCACGAGTATTCCGCCAAGGTGCTAGAATCGCTTTACGCTCTTTCCAAAAAGCCACGAGCATCAAAACAATTCCGGCGATAATCATCTTCGAACTAATCAGCCATGAAACTTTAATGCCTTGATCAAATAAGGCCTCGCTAATTGGGCCAGAGATTCCCCAAAAGCTTGACCCTAAAATTGCTAGAAAAATTCCCCACAGTCGGACGCGCTTCACCAGTCTTGCTCCCTCTTGGGCCGATTCGGATCAGTCCTGCATCACAACATGATCATCAATTAATCCGGCGCCTTGCAAATAATTATACACGATTACCGGCCCTACGAACGCAAAGCCGTTATTTTTCAAATCCTTGGCGATTTTGACCGATAAGGCACTTTTGGTCGGAATTTCCGCACGCGACTTAGGTCGATTGACCAACGGCTTGCCGTTCACAAAATGCCATAAATAGTGATCAAGGCTGCCATACTTTGCCTGAATATTTAACACAGCTCTGGCATTGGTAATTGTTGCCTCAAGTTTCTTACGATTGCGAATGATGTCTTGCCGCTGCAATAACTGCTCGACGTCTTCTTCATCCATAGCAGCTACTTGTTTAATCGCAAAATTATGAAAAGCATCGTTAAAAGCAGCACGCTTGCCAATGACTAGTTCCCAATTCAACCCAGCTTGGAAAATCTCAAGGGATAACAACTCAAATAACTTTTGATCATCATGAACCGGCACGCCCCATTCATGATCGTGGTACGCGCGCATAGCTGGTGACATTTTGGCAACCCAATCCGTATAACGCTTACGTTCCTGATACCGCTGCAATGCTGCTTCTGTCTTGGCCTCTTCAGCGTGATCATTTGGTTTTACCATTGTCCAGCACCTCCATAAACTTGCATAGGCTTCTCTTTTACGGATACATTACGCCGCGCTGGCAGGGATTGCCAGTGAAGATGCTTGCAAGGCGAGATCATGCGTTCACCTGTGCAACGCTGGACAGGATTGCACAGGTGAACGCGTTCGCAGCCACAGATGCCTACATATAAGGACCTTGAACCGAACTGGCCACTTACACTCTGTTTTCTAGCCGCTCCTGTTCGCGCTTAACAAAAAAACCGATAACAAGTTTTGTCATCGGCTCACAAACAATCACTTACCTATTTAGTTTTAACGATCAGGACATCGCAAGGTGCCGTGCGATTGACATATTCCGTGACAGATCCGACAAGGACGCGTTCTACAGCGTTCAAGCCAGTTGCACCGATCACAATGAGATCATTGTGATGGTCGTGCGGAAAATCAGTTGCAATTACCGTCTTGGGATTGCCAAACCGAATGTGAATATCAAGATCATCCAGACCTGCACTTTTGGCTTGATCTTTCAAATTATCTAAGTATTCCTGTGCATCTTGCGTCAACTGATAAACCGCATCGCCGGAAATCATGCCGCCGTAACTGCCAATAAACTGTTTGGTATCAAGCACATTCAAAACATCCAAGTGGGCTCGGTTGGCCAGTGCAACCTTAATGGCCTTGTTAAAAGCTAATTCTGCTTCCTTCGAGCCATCCACCGGTACGAGCAAGCGATCATATTCTTGATCCATTCCGCTCACATCCTTACTTTCTGATTAACTTAAGCATAGAACGCCGAGGAAACGAATACAAGAAATAAATTTGAACACTTAACATAGTAATCTATCCCAAGACCCTGTAAAATAAGACTCAACGGCAGGCTTTACTGATGCGCGTACTGAATCTGATCGAACCCGGTTATTATTTATTAAAATATGTTTTATTTCCGTGGGTTTATGATTGATTTAATACGCATTAATGCTATATTAAAGTTAGTGAGCTTGCATTCTTGAATTTAAGGATTCGGCGCCAAAAAAAATTGAAAGAAATGTGGTGGAAATATGATTACAAATGGTGTTGGCAGCGTGCTGCGACAGATCCGAAAGGGTCGCGGCGAATCAATCGTCGAAGTTGCAAAAGCAACCCATACTTCCCCAGCTAGTTTTACTAAGTGGGAAAACGATCAAACAATTCCGAGTGAACGGAGTATTCGCAAACTTGCGGAATACTATAATACAGATCCGCTCGAATTATTGAGTGTGGCTTATCCGGATAAATATGCTCAGAAGCAAGAAAACGAACAACCGGTCGGTGATGGTCCATCAATCCGTGTTGAGGACTTGTTAGGCAACAACTCAGTTCTGACATACAATGGTGTTCCGCTTGCGGCGGGCACCAAGTCGCTGGTAGCGGCTTTCATTGCCGGATTAATTATCGCTCAGCCTGAGTAAAGTTATTCTTCAAGGAAAGCCGTCATTTGACGGCTTTTTTTGTCCCTTCTGATACGCTCAGTCGACATGCCTTATACACGTATAACCCTTGAAAGCAATGCATTCTCGCTCACTCATAAAAGCACAGCCTAATGCCCAACTATCTGGAAAACTTAAGGATGCATTGCCGGTACCAACAACTTTCGCGTATACTGGAGTCAAACGTTTTCACGATGGAGGAATTAAATTTGGAACCCAATGTTCTTGACATTAAAAATGGACTTAACTTTCGCGACCTCGGCGGCTATAAGACAAAATCCGGTCAATTAGTCAAACCTAAGAAAGTCATTCGCTCTGCTAAGTTGAGCGAGTTATCTGACCAGGATTTGCAATACCTTTCCGATTACGGGCTCATCGCCGATGTCGACTTTCGCTCACCCGAAGAACAAGCAGCTGAGCCCGATCGATACCCAGAACACGCGACCTACCATTTTGTACCGGTTTTCCCAACAGACGAAACCAAGAGTAGTGAACAGGCGGATGCCTTGCAAAAGAGCTTCTCACGTGATCCGCACGCAGGTTTTGAAAACATGGTTAAAACCTACGCCGACATCGTCAAAATGCCTTCTGCACAAAAGGCTTATCGTCAATTTTTCGACATCCTCTTAAGTAACGATGACGAAAATGGTGCTGTTCTTTTCCATTGCACAGCCGGTAAAGATCGAACCGGGATGGGCGCGGTATATCTACTTTCAGCCCTCGGTGTTGATGGTCATACCATTCGCCAAGACTACCTCGCGACAAACGATCTCATTCAGCCGATGGTCGAAAAGAATTTGGCAGCTGCTCGTAAGCATGGCGCAACTGATGCTCTTCTTGCCAACATTCAAGATCTCGGCACGGTTTCGGGTGCCTTTCTTGACAGCGCCTTAGCCACGATCGATGCTGAATATGGTAGCATGCGCGACTATTTGCAAGATGAACTAAAGCTGACCCCCGCTGAAAAACGGGATCTCCGCGAACTTTATCTACAGTAAAAAGCTACACGAATGAGTTACAACAGTTGATGGCTCAATCAGACAATATCTTTGAGCACATCTATCAAGAAACTGGGAAAACACCTCTGTTGAGTCCCGCAAGCGCGGTGTCCTTTGACAGGCGATGTTTCAGTCCCAGTTTCTTTTTTTAATCGGCATCTTTGCGTTCCCACTCTAACTTGGCTAGAATAATGACATCAATGACGTTAAGAGGTGACCGGGATGGATTTAAAAATGATGATTAAAGCCCATGCTAAAGAGTTGGGAATCGACAAAATTGGCTTTACGACCGCTGATAATTTTGCCGCGCTCAAACCTAGCTTGCTCGCACAAAAAGCGGCCGGTCACACGACTGGCTTTGAACATCAAAATATCGATGAACGCCTATATCCTGATAAAATTTTTGACCAGCCACAAAGTATAATCGCAATTGCGCTAGCGTATCCGGCTAAAATCCATGAGCGACCGCCGCGAACAGGACCCAAACGTGGCCGATTTGCGCGGGCCAGCTGGGGCATTGATTATCACACTGTGCTTGATCGAAAAATGGCGTCACTTATCAAGTTTATCAAACGAACGGCGGAAAATGATCCTACCTTGCGTTTCAAACCCATGGTCGATACAGGTGAATTAATCGATGTTGTCGTTGCGCAACGCGCCGGCCTCGGCTTTATCGGCAAAAACGGTCTACTCATCACGCCTGAATTTGGTTCGTATGTGTACCTCGGTGAGATCATTACCAATATTAAGTTTGCCCCTGACGAACCGATGACCTCACAGTGCGGTGATTGTACTCGCTGTATTGATTTTTGCCCGCCAAAAGCCTTGCTTGGTGACGGTCGCATGAATGGTCAACGCTGTCTTTCCTATCAAACCCAGACTAAAGGCTACATGGATCCAGAATTTCGGCCCATGATTCGCAACGTCCTATACGGCTGCGATATCTGCCAGCAGGTTTGTCCGTTTAATAAAGGCAAAGATTTTCATATCCATCCAGAAATGGAACCCGACCCGGAAACGGTATTACCGGAACTGATTCCAATGTTAACGCTGACCAACAAGGACTTTAAAACGCGCTTTGGCAAACTGGCTGGTGCTTGGCGCGGCAAAAAACCACTGCAACGTAATGCCATTATCGCACTGGTCAACCTGCATGACCGCAGCGCCATTCCTCACTTGCTCGAGGTCATTGAGCATGATCCGCGACCAATGATTCGAGCAACTGCAGCTTGGGCCGTTGGTGAATTACAGTCATCGTCTAATCCTGAAATCGAGACTTTTCTTAAAACGGCCTTGGCAAAAGAAACGACGCCAGAAGCGCAAGTCGCCTTTCAGGATGCACTTGATCACCTAACCCAACATTGAGCATGTTATAATGACTCTTAAGAATACGAGGTGCCTATATTGAAACTATATCAAGGACTCACTCAGGTGCAGGTCAATGAAGAAATGGCCGATGATACACCTGACTTCACCATTACCACCGATCTAACCAAACCGTTGCACTACTCACCATCGGAACTTTACCACTACTTGGATGCGGTCTTAAAACCCGGTAGCCGGCACGATCAGAATAATCTGAAGTATGTCACGGATGCTGCCTTCATCGGCGAAAATTTTGATTTCAACTCAATCCCTTACACTGCTAAGCTAAAGGATTTTGAAGAAAAAATGGCATTTGCTCGCAACCTTGTCAGTGATCTCAATCGTCACGTCAGCGTCAATCTGAACACAAAAAATCATACGTTTGAACTTTTATTTGTTGATTAAGAAAAAATAAAAACCGTTGTTCGGGAAGTTTTCCTCGACAGCGGTTTTTTTGTACTTTCAATTTAAGCAGGAATCTGCTATCTAGCGCAAGGCCGGGATCACAGCTGTCAATTGTTGAACAACCAACACACTGAGCGCCATCTTGAGCAAGTCACCAGGAATATAAATCAAGACACTCGCAAGCGCTGGGACAAAGCCCAAACTGGTAGTCGCAGCTAACCACGCAGCACCCAGAAATTCCGTCAAAAGGACCCCACCAAATGTCATACCCAGTACTTTGGTTAACCAAAAATCAGGTTTCAGATAGTGCGTTATGGCTGCATATGCTATCGGTGTCAACAACCAGCCATACATGAAACCAGCAGTCGGTCCTAAGAAAATAGCAATACCGCCTCGACCGCCTGTCAATACTGGCAAGCCTAATGCTGCCAATGCCAATAACATGCCAATTGTGATCGTTGCTGGCCGCGTTGGTAACAACATTGCAACCAACATAACACCCATGTTCTGCAAGACAATCGGCACACCAAGAAAGCCAACAGTGATCGGTGGCGCAAAGGCCAAGCCAATCAAAACTGCCAACAATAGTCCCATCCGTGTCAAAGTTTTTGTTTGCATGAAGTCACCATTCCCATCTTATGTTTCACTTAGGATACCATATCGTGACGCCATGCAGTACCAAAAATCGTTCAGGGCATGTCTCTTTTTTGTTCTTTTGCCGAAAAATCGCCTTTTTGTGGCTAAAATACCCGATTGTTACTTTTCTTCGGTCAATTTACCTTCATAAGCCAGTTTCTCGTTTTCGTAGCCCAGCATGTGATCTTCAAAATGATCAATTTTATAGTCTAGGTAGCGAAGGGTCTTGTTAATATTATCGCGCCGTTCAATCAAAGCATCACGTTGTTCAATAAACAAAGACTTTCGGGCTGCAATTGTTTGATCGCCTTCTCGTAAAAGCTTAACAAACTCGGAAAGCGATTCAATCGACATCCCAGCCTTACGGAGAACCATGATGTAATAAACCCAGTTGACCGCATGTTCATCGTAGTCACGATAGCCACTCTGATTCCGTTGAATTTCAGGCAATAACCCAATTCTTTCCCAGTAACGCAATGTATCCTTTGTCAGATTAAACTTTTTACTAACTTCATCAATTGTCACGCTTATCGCTCCTTCAACAGTCTCAGCAGATCAACGACATGATTATCTGGCATTCACTCGCAAACTAAGTTCAGTGGTCTAATACCGATCACAACGGATTTTTGACTCAGATAGTCAAATGATCCTTTGCATGATGTGACTCACCATGAGCTCCAATCAATACCTGATAAACCTTTGTCCAAGCATCTCAAAATTTTTAGCACACCAAGACGCTTCTACAACGTTGTCAGCCATGCAGAGATTTCAGCCTTCTTTTGGGCGACATTGTCATCCGCCATACCAAATCCTTGTTTGACTTGCAGTTGCCCAGCTGCCTGTTTAAACGCCTGTTCATAGGCGCCGGGTGTGCCAGCATCGGTATAAAAAGGCCTGAATACAGCTCGACTACTTTGCACCTGTTTTAGAAAACTCAAAACTGGTGTTGATGGCGCTGCCGACCAAACCGGACCACCAACCAAGATCGTTTCATAACCGGTCAGATCAGGAATAACCGTTGTCAGATGCGGTAAATTTCCGGACGCTACTTGATGTTTTGCCCGACCAGAGGTGTCATACATATCTGACGAAAAAGTTTGCTCAGGAACACGTAGAGCTAACAGGTCTGCATCTGTCGCCTGTTGTAAATATTTCGCCAATGTAGCAGTATGCCCTGACCATGAATAATACACAATCAGTACTTTACTTGCCATGACAGTCTCCTTTAACCTTCAACCACGATTAGTGACTTAATGGCCTTCCGCTGATCCATCGCATCATAAGCGTCCTGAATATGTTCAAGATCAAAGCGTTGCGTGAAGACTTTGCCTGGGTGAATCTCGCCATTCAAGACGGCTTTGAGCAGCAATTGTTTGTCATCTGTCGTGACCGAAGCGATCCCCCCACGCAGACCAATATTTCGCCAGAACAGATTATTCGTGTTCATCTCTGGCTTTTGAGGTACGCCGACACGACCCACAACTGCGCCTGGACGACCTACTTTAGTGGCAGTATCCACTGACTGTTCAGTGCCAACACATTCAAGCACAGCATCAGCACCTGCGCCGTTCGTCATTGCTAAGACTTTCTGAACCGCTTCATCCCCACGTTCGGGTACAATATCAGTTGCGCCAAAAGCAATCGCCATTTTTTGCCGGTCTTCATGCCGACTCATCGCAATGATGCGCTTAGCACCGCGTAACTTGGCAGCAATGACGCCGCAAAGGCCAACTGCCCCGTCGCCCATGACAACAACTGTATCGCCTTGTTTAACCTCGGCGCTTGCAGCAGCATGATAACCTGTCGCCATGACATCAGCCAGTGTGACAAATGAATTCAACATCTCATCTGAATAATCGCTCGGCTGACCCGGAATTTTAACCAAGGCCCAGTTTGCATTCGTGAAACGTAAATACTGCCCCTGATAGCCACCATTGCCGCCTGCTTCCTGATTCATGCAATCACCATCAAAACCGGCAAGACAAGCCGCACAGTGACCGCAACCATGTGTAAACGGCGCAATGACAAAATCACCGACATGAATATCATGAACTTCAGCACCAACTTCTTCCACAATGCCAATCGCCTCATGACCAACAAGACTATTAGCGTCTCGATGTGAGATGCCGCGGAACCACCATAAGTCTGATCCGCACACACTGGCTCGAACAATCTTGATGATTGCATCAGTTGGCTTTTGAAGCTGCGGTTTTGGTACATCTTGTGTTTCGACTTTACCTGGTTCTAAAAAAACAGCTGCTTTCATTTGAAATACCTCCTAAATGTGAGCACGAGCCAGCACGATTAGCAACCGGCGTGTAAGTGACCTTGGGCGCGATGGTCGCACTTTGACCATTGCGAACAAGGTCCTTACACACAGATTGCTGCGCTGGCGAGCGCGTTATCGTGAGCGCTTTTCCCCAGTTAATAAACCGGTCGATCTGATCCGGCCGTATCAGGATCGGCAATCCCGACACTGTCGTTTTTCAAATAATCAGGATCCGCAATGATCTTAAGCACCACGTCGGCCACACTCTTGCGTGAGCCCGAAACTCCGACATAAGTTTCATCTCTATGCGTCAGTTGATACTTAACGTCACGATCATTTAGCCAAGGTAGGCGTAAGGTTGTGTAGTCGAGACCCGACTGTTCAAGAAGTTGATCTGACTTCAGAGCTGATGGTAACCCATTGCCGATAGTCGCCTTGTTCCACTTGCCAAAGGTGCCTGGAACTTCGTCATAGATCCCGAGAACATTCGTATAAATCACCCGCTGCACGTGACCAGCCTTCATCCCCGCAATGACATTTTGGGTTTGTTGGCTGCCTTTGCTATGATCAACCACGCCGACAAATACAAGATCCTGGTCAACCATTGCTTTTTTGACATCATCCAACCGATCAAGACTGCCCTCAACCAGTGTGACCCGCGGATTTTTCGCCAACTGCGCCAAGCGTGATTGATGGCGTAAGAACAAGGTTAAATGTACATTGGCGAATTGATCATCGTTGAGAATTTGATTTTCAATCAGTCGTGAAATCTGGCCGTTTGCAGCCATTATCAAAATATTCTTTATCAAAACATCGCCTCCATGTAGATGTGCATCGCTTGCTTGAGTTTTCCCCGTAAACTGATATCGCAGTCATCACTGCTGAATCAGCTATAGGGGGATCACCCCAGTCAAGAAAAACGTTATCTGTATCTAATTCGTTTATGGCTGAATCAATAAAGATGCCATGATCGTGGACAAGTTGCGTTATCTAAACCTTACTTCTTACGAACAAAGGCTATATTAAACCTTTGTGTGCACTCCAATGCAACCACAATCATCATCATTGTTTCGCTAATGAATGTGTTGTTGTCGCTCAATTTACGCAAACTCAATCCAGAGGCTAACTTTGGCCTGTTGTATGCCATACCTACCGTAATCGTCGCCCTTGATTTATTGCTCAAGCTAGTCGGTCTCCTTATTTCTGTGACCATTTTCCCAGCCGCAATGGTGCTGTCAATCTTATTGGCCAGCCTTCTATTGATTTTCTTTCCAAAATCAGCATGAAACAACATGGCACTTTATGAAAATTTGCAAAAAAATAGCTGTGACCGAAATTTCGTTCACAGCTTTCGCCTGCCCAGGCTGGATTCGAACCAGCGACCCTTTGATTAACAGTCAAGCATTCTACCACTGAACTACTGGGCAATGAGTATGTATAGTATATTCTCATGTTTCTTAGAAAAATGCAATATTTTTCGTCTTTCTTTTTTGCCATTTCCCTTTAAAAATTTAAAAATAGTTTTGACGTGCGCAGTATGACCACAAAAACGCTGACAGTCTTTGGTTGTCGCTCGATGAACCTGCATAGTGCCCGTGAAATGGCCGCACGCTGACAAGCAGTTTCATCTATAATAAAGGTGAAAGGTCGTGAACCTATGGATGCTCCTTACCCGAATATGCAAGATCTGCCTGATTTGCCGTCTGAATCCGGCAACGATCAACCAATATGGCAAGCACTTGCCAAAAAAATACCCTCAGTTGCTGATCGCCGTGTTCTCGTCATTCATTGCGGCGATGGTTGGTTTTGTCGTCATGCCCTCAACGGCGGTGCCACCGCGGTTCTCGGTATTGACACCGATGCGGTTGCCATTCAAGATGCCCGCGCTGTTGCCAGCTCCGATCGCTTACGTTATCGCATCATGCCGGATAAATGGCTAAAACTGTTAACTGGACCATATGATCTCATCGTCGGCTCATTTGATCAATCACCAGAGGAGCTACGTGCCATGACTCATGTTTTAAGTGCGCTGCTTAGTCCTAAAGGCCAACTTATCGCCGCTGTTGCACCATCAAAGCAGCCCATTGGCGATGATCTCGCAGTTGATGAACTGATCAGCTCACAACTTGTGATCAATCGTTGGTACCAAGTGACAGATAAGCGGCTAACCCAAACGGAACAATTATATCTGTTGCTTAGCTCGCGGGTTTCGCACTGACATCTCAAGGTGATCAACGGTCATTGACCACTACAATTAAAATGAGCACAAAAAAAGCCGAAGCACTTGCTCCGACTTTTTTGATGCATTCATTTAATTACTGAAGTACTTCAACGGTTGCAGACAGAATCCCTGCTGCAGGAATCTGGCCACTCGGCATTGCAACATCTAACTGATTAGGATTGCCTGCAGCAAAACTACCAGTATCATTAACTGTCCGAGTCAATGTTTGACCATTGGACATGGTGATGCGTAATACGGTGCCCTTAGGGAAGACGCTCAAGTTAGCAGCAACGCCACTGTAGCCCATGTTGCTACCTAGAACAGCCGGATCATAGAAGCTGATCTTGAAGGTGCCTTTGTTAGTTGCACTTTGGGTTGGTTGTGTCGTCTGAGTTGTCTGAGCAACTGGCTGGCTAACCGCCTGCTGTTGTACTTGTTGTTGCTGCTTTTGTTGCGCAGCTGCCTGCTGAGCCTGTTGCTGTTGAACTTGTTGCTGTTGAACTTGTTGCTGTTGTGCTTGCTGAGCTTGTTGCGCCTGTTCAGCAGCCTGTTGTTGTGCTTGCTGGTTAGCGGCCGATTCAGCAGCAGCTTGAACTGACGCAGCTGATTCAGCGGCAGCACTTTGCGCGGCAGCACTTTCAGCGGCGCTTTGCGCTGCTGCGGACGCAGCGGCACTCTGAGCAGCAGCGCTTGATGCTGCTTGCGCATTAGCTGACGCAGTTGCGGCCTGAGCAGCTTGTTCGGCTGGTGACGTTGTCTGAGTCGGTGCGGCAGCCGCATCAGCCTTTTTCGTCAATGGTGCCAACTGCTGCAAAGTATTAATACTCAGATAGCGTTCTGGAATCCAGCCGTGGTCTTCAGTTTCATACCAAATTTCTGCGAAGACTTTTTTACTATTCACAAATTTAACGTGTTCACCAGTTGTCACATAACGCTTAACTTGTTGACCCGCTGTCGGTGAGGTCCAAACAGTCGTAGCACCACCGTTGTAGGTAACATCAGCTTCGGTTTTGTCGCTAGCTGGTGCACTGACGGTCGCGGTTTCAGTATTCTTCGTAGCAGCGCTGACGTGACTTGGCTTGGACAATGCCACGGCAGACAGTGCAACTGCTGAGAATAATACTGTACTTAAAAGCTTTTTCATGTTCGTATTCCTCCTGGATTTGTGTGGTGATTTAACTAACTGAGACTTAGTATAGCTATCCAGTGTTACGAACATGTATTCTGTGTGTTGCGATTGGGTTAAGTTCTATGACAAAAGATTACATTAGATGACATCCTTAACAAACTGACACTGCCTTTTTGTTAAACCAAACTAAAACGGCATCTCTGTCAAACAGATGCCGTTTCACTTCTATAGGAAGAGTCGATCCAATGTTGCCGCCAAAACCTGATGTCCGTGATCCAGTATCCCCGGATTGACAGGGCCTTGCGGTTTGCCTGCTGCCGCACCAATTTCAGCAATCATGTCTGGGGTCACTTCCAGATGGAACTGGAAGCCAACGATATGGTCATGATAAGCGAAGCCTTGCAGCGCATGCTCATTTTCGTAAAGTAATGTACTTCCTGGTAAGCGGCTCATCGCTTCCCCATGCCAGTGGAAAACATTGAGTAACGTGCCATCGGTACCGCGCACGGTGCCGATGCCTTCTTCTGGTTGCGGCATTCGATAAACATTGGCACCAAATGCTTTGGTAATCTGCTGGGCACCTAGACAAATCCCCAACACCGGGCGGCCCAATTTATTGAGGCTGCGGATCAAAATTCGTTCTGCGGCGAGCCAATCAAAGTCATCATTGACGCTCATGGGTCCACCTAGCAAAATCAACCCATCCATCTCTGCTGGGTTCAGTTGTGCAATTGGATCCCCTTGATCAGGGCGGTAAGTGACCATGTCAACTTGCTTGTCTGCGGCCCAGTCTTTAATCGTGCCAAGATCCTCTGTATCAGTATGCTGCATGACTGTCAGCTTCATGCTGTCGTGCTCCTTTCGTGGCCGCCTAATCTTGGCCTTTCAACGCTGCTGCAAATGGCTTGATTGTGGTCATTGCGGGATCATAAATCGCAAAGTAAACCCGCTTAAACGCCCCTTCAAATTCGGGCAATAATAACGCTTTTCGAAACAACTTGGCGACTGGTGCAACTGGATTGCCAAATACGCCGGTTCCAAACGCGCCTAAAATGACCTGATCGACATCATGCGCCTTAAACGCCCGAAGCGTCTGCAGAATTTTAAACGCGATATCGTTCATGGCAGTGGCATCATCTAGCGTTGCATCAATTCGGCGATTAGGTGCTGCGACGGTGACAATGTCGACATATTTGTCTGTTAATCGCCGCCCTTGATCATCGAAAAGCTGGCGAACATGTTCTGCATAGATCAACTTCTGACTAAAAAGCCCGCGATTTGGCTTGCGACGATTAAGCTCATAATAATCTGCCATGTGCTGCTCAAGGGCTGGAACCAAATAAGTCCCCTTGGCAATGGCTTCTTCCTGCGCACGTGCGCCAACTGCAACCCCGCCGCCTGGATCGACCGGACTTGCAAAATTCATGACGCCGATTTTGCCCGTCAGTTCACTCATCAATTGGAAAACATCAACATTGCGCATGGCAATTTGCGGCGGTTCTGTCCCTTTCGCTGGCGTTTGCGGCAATGGTTCGCTAATGACCTGTGTTTTGGGCATTTCTGGTCGTGCCTTAAATGCTGCCATTGTCTCTTGGTACATCTTGACTTGTTCCATTCCTGCCACCTTCAATTAAATATTTTCGATTGACCCAAGCATAACATAGAAGCAAAGTGATGGAATTATCGGTCATCTTTGTCATTCAATGTTAAAATTAACTTTGTACGATACATGAAATGAGGAATGGAATACATGGAAAGTGGCCAAATCGTCCCCAATTTATTGGTGATGCTCGTCACCTTTTTATTCGCGGCATTTTTTGTCGCGTGTGAATTCGCTCTGGTGCAAAGTCGTCCAAGTGCCTTGGAAGAAATGATTGATAATGGTACTGGCCGTAAAGCTAAAGTCGAGCGGGCTTTACGAATGGTGCATAATCTAAACGAGTATCTCTCAACGACACAGGTTGGTGTTTCGCTGGCTGGCATTATCCTTGGTTGGATCGGGGAAACAACCGTTGAGTTTTTGTTGGTTGATCTTTTTGGCTTGACCCACCTGAGCTTGCCTAATGGTAGTCTGCACGCAGTTGGCGCGATTTTAGGCGTGATTATTTTAACCTATTTAGAAGTCGTGTTAACCGAAATTGTTCCGAAGAACATCTCGATTGATTATCCGATCAAAACCTTGATGCTGGTTGTAACACCGCTACATTATTTCCATATTTTGTTCTATCCTTTTGTTTGGCTGCTGAATGTCAGTGCCACCGGGATTGTCAAAATGATGGGGATGAAGCCCGCAGACGAAGGCAACGAGGCCTTTTCGCAAGCTGAGATTCTGAGTCTGAGTAAAAATGCCGTCACAACTGGTGACATGGAGCAAAATGATGTTATCTACATGCAGCGGGCATTTGAACTGAATGACAAGACTGCCAAAGACATCATGGTGGATCGAACCAGCTTGTTTGTCATTGATATCACCACCACCGTCAAAGAAGCTTTGCGGGATTACTTAACGCAAGGTTACAGCCGATTCCCGGTTGTTGCGAATGGCGATAAGGATAAGATTCTCGGGTATGTTTACATCTATGACTTGGTCAAGCAAGGTCAAGTTGACCCGTCTGTGAAGGTCTCTAAGCTGTTACGTTCCATCATTAATGTGCCTGAAGTAACACCGATTCATAGTATTCTGGCACAAATGATCAAGAAACAGACGCCAATTGTTGTGGTCGTTGACGAATATGGTGGTACTAGTGGGATTGTCACCGACAAGGATATTTACGAAGAACTATTTGGTACCGTCAAGGATGAAATTGATGATGTCTCTGATGAATACATTCGGCAAACGGATGATCCAAAGGTCTTCCGAGTCAGTGGCAAAACAACCTTGTGGGATTTTGAACGTTACTTCCACACCAATATTAAAGCCTTCACTGATTCAGAAATCATCACCATTGCTGGTTTTATCATGGAAGATCATCCTGATTTGAAACTGCACGATAAGGTCAAGATTGATCATTTCAACTTCACCGTTGCTGATTTTTCCCGCGGCTTTGCTAACTGGTTTGATGTCACACAAGATCCAAAACCAGTTAAACAAACGGTTGCTGAAGAGGTTAAAGAAGCTAAAAACGACGATAACAAGCATTAATCAGGATCAAGCTAAACTTTCAAAAACGTGGTACTCGTTGAGGGGATCACGTTTTTTTATCGTAATCTATTTTTGTGCAATACCGCTAGGCGCAACTACCAGCCGATAAACTAAACCCTAATGACAGCAACGATTTCATTATTTACCCAAAGCCGTTGAGGACGTGCTAGACTGGATTATAACGATTTTAAGAAAGGACACGATATTGTTGACAACAACAGACGTTAATGGTCATCCATATAATCGCTTGCTGCTTGTGATTACCTTGTTGATCGGTACTTTTACAACATTCTTGACGCAAACGATTTTGACCACGGCTTACCCGACGCTGATGGCGGACTTTCACATCAGCGCGAGTGCAGTCCAATGGCTGACCACTGGCTTCATGCTGATTATGGGTATTATGATCCCAGTTTCCGCATGGCTGCTGGACAAATTCAATGTTAAGTATCTCTACTTAACAGCTATGACAATCTTTTTCCTTGGTTCCTTGATTTGTTGGTTAGCACCAGATTTTCAAGTTCTGCTGGCTGGTCGGCTCACGCAGGCGATTGGCGTTGGTATGTCAATGCCGACTTTCCAAACAGTCATGTTCACGATTTTCCCACCTGGCAAACGTGGTAGTGCCATGGGCCTAGCTGGGATTGTTATTGGCCTAGCTCCTGCCATCGGCCCGACGCTTTCTGGTTGGATTCTGCTTAATCATACTTGGCGGGCTTTATTTGCCGTTATTATGCCAATTGCTGCTGGGGTCGTGCTGCTGGCCATCTATAGCATGCGAAAAGTTTTGCCGACTTCGAATCCAAAAATTGATATTCCTTCCATTATTGCTTCGACTTTGGGTTTTGGCGGCTTGCTTTATGGCTTCTCCACAGTTGGTGATGCTGGTTGGACCGATTTCCAAGTACTGATTAGCTTAGCCATCGGCATTATTTTCGTTGCCTTATTCTGCGTGCGCCAGTTACGCCTCGAAACGCCTCTGCTAGAATTGCGGGTTTTCAAATCGCGCACGTATACATTGAGCGTCATTTTAACAGCGGTGGCGTTTATGTCGATGGTTGGTGTAGAAATGGTCTTGCCAATGTACATCCAAACGATCCGTGGTGAATCTGCCTTTCACTCTGGGATGATCCTTTTTCCCGGAGCCATCATGATGGGGATTATGAGTCCAATTACCGGCCGGATTTTCGACAAAATTGGGGCAAAGCGGCTGGCTGTTGCCGGTCTGTTCCTACTAGTTGCCGGATCGCTGCCGCTGGTCACCTTAACTGCTAACACGCCGATTATCTATATCACGACCATTTACACAGTGCGCATGTTCGGCATTACCATGGTCACGATGCCGGTCACCACTGCTGGTATGAACGCCTTGCCAACACACCTGATCAATCACGGGACGGCGGTCAATAACACGGTTCGGCAAGTCGCCGCCTCAATTGGCACTGCAATACTGGTGTCAGTATTATCAGTAGTCACTAAAGATGCAACGCCAGCCGCTAGTGGTCGACTGCTTGACCCGATCCATTACACCAACGCTATGAACAATGCAGTCATTGCCGGTTATCGCGCGGCTTTTGCCGTCTCACTAGTCATGGCAGCGCTTGGTCTCGTTCTCAGCTTATTTTTGAAAACAGACGTCATCGATCGGAGGGACGCCTCATGATTATCTTGTTATTGATCGTCGGTGCGCTTGCCTTTTTCTGGGCTGTTGTGTTAATGCAACCAAGTCGGCGCCGTCAATTAACGATCTGGGTAAGCGCGGGACTTGTCTTGGCCCCCATCCTATTGTTAAGCGTGAATGACCTTTATCACGTTGGCTTCAACATTGACGAAACCACTGAACTGCAGCCATTAGCACCGATGGACGACCAGTTGCAAATTTCGCGGCGGCCCATTGGCACAGCAAAAAAGCATTTCAGCTATCGTTACCTTATCATTTCCGATGCAACCGTTCATACCGCTACACCTAGTACCACGGTCTCAACTCGCATCGAACATGGCACCATTCCGCAAGTTGCAGTGACAACTCAGAAGCTGACTTATAGCAATGCGCTGACCGCTATTTTGTTTGCTGGATCAGGCGAACAAGGTAAAGCAATTGGCAAAATTTACACCTTCACACTGCCAGCAAATTGGCAGATTGTTGATCAGTAAACGCCATCTTGCACTCGCAGAAACCGATTCACGTTCCGTCATCACGCACTCGCCAGCACAAAAATTTGAAGCTGAGCCATACACTTATGATTTGTTAGATCTCAATTGATCTGAGTAATGGGTCTGGCAAAAAGTTTCTTGCCGTGCCAAACTCCGCAATCTCCGGCCAGATGGGGTGGCGACGCGAAGCTAGAGCGGAGACGGCGCTTCGAGCCCAAAGACCGGTCTCGAAGTCGCCTAACAACATCAGCGCCAAAGCCCGTCGCTGTGTTGTTTGCACGGCTGAGCCCCATCTGGCCTACGATTGCTACGCTTTGGCACTGAAATCTTTAAAGCCCACCCTGCGCTTTCTATCAAACTACTTAGCGCTAAAAAAAGTCTGACGTTCAGCGAAACACTTCATCTCGCTGAGGATCGTCAGACTTTTTTGATTGCCCGTATTTATTGCGGTTCGGCCAACAGCATGCGGTACAAGGTGCTGATGGGCAGGCCCATGACATTGTAGAAATCACCCTGAATTGACTTGACCAGTAGTGCTCCGGCATCCTGAATGCCATAGGCGCCTGCTTTGTCTTGGTAGGCGTCTTCCGCCAGATACGATTCAACATCCGCTTCACTTAGCGGCCAGAAGGTAACATCAGTCGTCACGACCTGCTGCCGTACGCTACCATTGTCCAATCGCACCCACAAACCGGTATAAACCTGATGTGTCTGACCACCTAATGCCGTGATCATCTGTTTGGCTTCGGCGCGGTCATGTGGTTTGCCTAATAACTTGCCTTGAAACGCCACCATGGTATCGGCGGCTATAATCGTTGCCCCGGGGTAACTTGGTACAAGTGATTGTCCCTTAGCTGTCGCCAAGCTCTGAACATATGCTGGCGGATCCAACACTGGCAAAGCGCGTTCATTGATACTGGCAGGATGGCTTTCAAAGTCAGGCACAATCCGCTTTAACAATTCCTGTCGCCGTGGTGAATGACTGGCCAAAATGATCATGCTTGCATTTCCCCGCTTTCGTGACTGTCTTGAATCCGTTTGAACATTTTCTCAAGATCGGTGTTTGAAAAGTGAACCAAGACCGGCCGACCATGCGGGCAATTGAAGGGATTCTCACATTCCGGCAACTTCTGCAATAATGCTCGAGCCTGTCTGTCGTCCAAATGGTGATTGGCCTTAATGGCACGCTTACAGCTCATCATGATAGCAGTTTTCTCCCGAAACGCTGCGACTGTCATGCGACCATCACGCAAAACCCAATCCACCATTTCTTTAATGGTATCTTCTTCCTGCCCAGCTTTAAACCAAGTCGGATGATGTTCAACAACAAAGCTGTTTTGGCCAAAATCTTCCAGATATAGTCCAACCGACTCAAGCACGTCCCGATGATCACGAATGCTAATGGCATCAGCCGCGGAATAGTCTAACACAATCGGTACGAGTAAATGTTGTTGGTCGTTGCTGACTTCGCCAATAGCTTGCCGATAATACTCATAGTTCACCCGTTCTTGTGCAGCATGCTGGTCCAAAATATATAACCCATCGCCTGATTCCGCTAGCAAATAAGTGCCGTGGACTTGCGCCAAGTACGTGAGATTTGGAAAACGCTCAGCTGATTCGACATGCGAAATATCAGGTTCCGGTTCATCTGCCACCAAGGTTGGGACCACATTCGAAGCTAGCCGCTGATACCGCTGATCCCATGCAGCCAGACGTTGCGGTTCGTTAAAAATCGGCTGATCATCCAAATCGCCAATCTCAAGATCTGGTGAAGTTGGTGCCGGTGTCGGCTCCTCAGCAGCCGTGTCTGCCAAGTTAGTAGTTGTGTTTTCGCGCAACTGCTGCCCTTGCTGCGGCTGAACTGAGGGCATCGTCTTGGGACTGATCTTATTCAATGTCAGTTCCAGTTGATCCAGATCATACCGTTCTCTTTTTGGCAGATTATCGAGCGCATCCGGAATCAGGTTTTCCTTCGCCAATCGTGTTCGAATCGCCTCGCTGAGCAAATGACTAAGTTGATCTTCCTTGCTCAGACGCACCTCGGCTTTTGTCGGGTGAACGTTGACATCGACCAACGCAGCATCCATCTCAATGTTGATGACGCCCATTGGATAACGCCCCACCATTAACTTCGAGCCGTAACCGGCAATAACCGCCTTAGTCAGTTGGAAGTTCTTAATATAACGGCCATTGACAACTAAACTCAAGTAATTACGCGAAGCTCGCGTCGTTTCAGGCAAACTTGTTAACCCGCTAACCCGAAAATCAAGATCTTGTGCTTTGAAATCAACCATTGAGCGCGCCACAGACAAGCCATAAATTCCGGCCAGTGTCTGGCGCAAATCACCTTGACCAGCTGTGCGCACCACCATATTGCCATCATGTGAAACCGTGAAGGCAATATCAGGATTTGCCATCGCCAATCGGCTGACGATATCCACAATTTTTCCCAGTTCAGTTTGCTGCGACTTCATATACTTCAGCCGCGCCGGTGTGTTGAAGAACAAATCATTCACTTCAACATCCGTACCGCGTCGGTGAGCCGCTGTCGACTGCGCTTCAACCTCACCGCCTTTGACGTGAATCTGGGTACCAATCCCTGAATCCGTAGCCGTTGTCAACTTTACGTCCGCAACCGCGGCAATACTTGCCAACGCTTCGCCACGGAAGCCCAATGAATGCACATTAAATAAATCACGCGTCGTCAGAATTTTACTGGTGGCGTGCCGCAAAAACGCTGTTGCAACGTCATCCGGGGCAATCCCGATGCCGTTATCGCTAACCCGAATCTCCTGCAAACCAGCCGCGGAAATCAAGACGTCAATTTGCGTTGCTTGTGCATCGATACTATTTTCAACCAGTTCTTTGACAACACTGGCAGGGCGTTCAATGACCTCCCCAGCAGCGATCTGGTTGCTTAATGTTGCCGATAGTTGGTGAATCTTTGGCATAAAATCACTTCTTCTTTAAATGCTTCTGCAGGTCAAATATGAAATTCATCGCGTCCATCGGTGTGGCCGCCATCAAGTCAAATTTCGCAAGTTTCGTCAGAATCGGACTATTCTTTGGCGTCGGTTTTGGTTCTTCAAACAACGACAATTGTTGCTCTTCAACTTGCGGCGCTGGTGCTGGTGCCGTTTTATTGGGTGCATCGGCTTCAAGCTGTTTCAAAATCGTATCAGCACGCGCTAACAAGTCTGCCGGTAAACCGGCGAGCTTGGCGACGTGAATCCCATAACTCTTATCGGCAGGGCCAGGCATCATTTTGTGCAAGAAAACCAGATTGCCATGCTCCTCAACGGCACCAACATGGACATTCTTTAACTTCGCCAAGGAGTCTGACAAACTAGTTAGCTCATGATAATGCGTTGAGAACAGCGTTTTGGCGTGGACATGATCATGCAAGAACTCAATAATTGCCTGTGCCAGCGCCATCCCATCATACGTTGCCGTGCCGCGGCCGATCTCATCAAAAAGAATCAGGCTGGAAGCCGTCGCGTGGCTTAATGCAGCGTTGGCTTCCAGCATTTCAACCATGAAGGTACTTTCGCCATTGGCAAGATCATCAGCCGCTCCGATTCGGGTAAAGATCTGATCAAAAATCGGTAAGTCAGCTACATCTGCCGGGACAAACGAACCCGCTTGCGCCATGATAACAATCAAGGCTAATTGGCGCATGTAGGTACTTTTCCCTGACATGTTAGGCCCGGTGATCAGCAACATATCGGTGTCGTGATTCATGATGACATCGTTAGGAATATAACTGTCTCGGCCAAGTACATGTTCCACGACTGGGTGGCGACCACCCTTAACATTGATATCATGAGTCCCGGCATGCATCGTTGGTCGGACATAATGACTGTTTTCAGCCACTGTTGCAAAGCTTTGCAACACGTCCAAAGATGAAATTTGGGCGGCTAAAGCTTGTAGTCGTTTGATCTGGGCTTTGACCTTGTCGCGAATGTCTTGGAAAAGATCATACTCAAGCGCTGTTGAGCTTTCCTGCGCTTCAAGAATCAAGGTCTCCTTTTCTTTCAGCTCTGGGGTGATAAACCGTTCAGCGTTTGTCAGTGTCTGTTTGCGTTCATAGCGCCCTTCCGGTATTTTGTCCAAATTGGACTTAGTCACTTCGATAAAGTAACCAAAAACCTTGTTGTAACGAATTTTAAGTGTGTGAATGCCAGTTGCTTTGCGTTCCGATGCTTCTAGTTCAGCGATCCATTGTTTGGAATTCTTCATGGCATCACGATAGCTATCCAGTTTTTGATTGTACCCTCGGAGGATCAAGCCACCGTCTGTCACTGAAATCGGCGGTTCAGGTTCAATCGCACGGCGAATCAATCCAGCGACATCGCTGACTGGGTCCATTTTACTGCGAAGTGCCTTAAAACTGCCATCATCAAGCTTACCCAGCACATCCTGAATAGCCGGGATCTGATCCAAAGAGGTTTGCAACTGAATTAAGTCACGACCATTAACGGTACCAAAAGCAACTCGGCCAGCTAACCGCTCAAGATCATAGACTTTAGTTAGTCGTTCCTGCAACTCACTGCGTTCAAAAAAGTGATCCAACAAATCCTGAACCTGATTTTGCCGCACACTGATCGCATCAATATCCAGTAATGGTCGATCCAGCCATTGTTTCAATAAGCGGCCACCCATCGCTGTTTTGGTCGAATCAAGCAACGACAACAAGGTGTCACCTTTGCGTCCCGTTCTGCTGTTTTGCAAAATGTCGAGGTTACTACGGGCGTCCTGATCCATTTCCAGATAAGCGGAAGGTTGATAAGCAACCGCTTTTTGAATATGGGCCAAGCTGCGTTTCTGCGTGTTCAATAAATAGGCCATTAGCATCTGCACAACGGCAGCCTCTGCAGGATCGGTTAGCGCCTGTGACACATAACTGCCTTCACTCGTCGGTTCGGCATCCGGTTGGACTGACAGAAGCCGTTCCCCTTGCTTGAGCATTCCCGCATCGTCATCGGTCAATTCCTCAGGCACAACGATTTCTTTGGTGGCCAGCGCACTTAGTTCGTTTTGCAGAGCAAATTTGCTTTTTAGATCCGTCACTTTGAGCTCACCGGTCGATACATCGGCATACGCAAACGCATAACCTGCTGCATGCGGCATCACAGCGGTAATATAGTTATTCGACTTGGCTGCACCGGCTTTGATGTCAACATTTGTCCCTGGCGTTACCAACTGAATGACGGCTCGTTTAACCATCCCGACAGCTTTTTTAGGGTCCTCCATCTGTTCACAGATCGCAACTTTGTAACCGTGGTCAATTAAAATATCAACGTAACTTTGGACAGCATGGTGCGGGACACCAGCCATTGGGATAGGATCGTCAGCACTCTTGTTTCGTGCAGTTAATGTTAGTTCGAGCAACTGAGCACCTTTGATGGCATCATCATTGAATAATTCATAAAAATCTCCGATGCGGTAAAACAAAAACGCATCCGGATATTGCGCCTTGATTTCGTTGTACTGCTGCATCATAGGCGTTTCACTGGTTTTTTGCGGCACGAAATTCACCCTTCGTCCTTTGACTTTCTTTGACGGTCTATATGACCCATTTTAACAGGTGCGTCAACTTTGAGCGACTCCCTGGCAAGTGCAAAGAGTGAGTTGTCGCGGTTAGAAATCGAAGCATCGGTAAACTTGAAGTTAAATGGCTGGTTTTGAGCCATTTAGCTTCAAGTTTCTTATGTACAGATTTCCGCGGCTGCGTATACGTTCAAATCAAAAAACGGTTAGATCATCATGATCTAACCGTTTGGCAAGTAGTCTCACTACTTCTTCAAATGATAACTGTAAGTGGCAATGATGACATTCTCGCGGCTTGCAAAGGCTGCGCGCAGGCGGAAGTTGGTTTGGTTGTGAAGAATATTCTGCCATTTTTTACGTGGTACGAACTGCGGAATGAGGACCGTGGTTGTAAAGTTCCGTTTGGCGGCGTTGCGCGCGACGATGTCAACGAAGCGAATAGTTGGGGCTTCGATGGAACGGTATGATGAGTGGATATCAACAAATCGCACCTCCGGAAAATCCGCGCGGAATTCGCTTTGGGTTTCTTTTTCCTTATTGGGATTCTCGTCCATCGAAACGTGCATAGCAATGACATAGTCGCCAATTGACTGAGCATAATTTAAGGCCGCGCGCGTAACCCGAGTGACATTACCGACCAAAACAATGACGGTGCTGCCATCGTAATCATGTTGTGCCACTTCGACCGGCAAGCGTAATTGCTCAGCAACTTTGTCATAATGATCGCGAATTTTATAAAACATGAAAATGGCGAGTGGCATCACAATAAAGAATGGCCAGATATCAAGCAATCGGTAAGCAAACAGGATGACGAGAATTGCAAAGGAAATCAACGCGCCAGAGAAGTTAGCAATCGTTTTGCCAATCCAACCTTTTCCGCGATGACGAAACCAATGGATAATCATCCCACTTTGCGACAAGGTAAATGGAATGAACACACCAACCGCGTACAATGGAATCAGCCGTTCAGTTGATCCTTGGAAAATCGTAATCAGCGCCGCGGCTCCTAACGCCAGCGTCAAAATCCCGTTAGAGTAACCCAAGCGATCGCCACGATCCAGATACATATGCGGCATAAACTTATCTTTGGCCAAGTTAAAAGCCAAAACTGGAAAAGCTGAAAATCCGGTATTAGCTGCCACAGCCAAGATCAAGGCGGTCGCAAATTGAACAACGTAGTACATGATACCTGCTCCGCCAAAGGTCTCTTTGGCCACCTGCGAAAGCACCGTCACTTTGGCCACCGGCACAATACCGTACCAATAGTTCAAAAATGTAATACCAGCAAAGAAGAAGCCAAGGATGGCAGCCATGATGGCCAACGTTTTAGCCGCATTCTTTTCTTTAGGCATTTTAAAGAACGGCACCGCATTACTAATTGCTTCAACCCCAGTCAGTGAACTGGACCCACTGGAAAATGCTCGGAAGATCAAGGCCATCGAGACTCCCGGAATCGCTGCACCGACAAAGGAAGTTGCCTTGTACGGAATAGCGCCTGTTGCCACTTGGTAAAGTCCCCAGATGATCATGCCCGTCATGACGACAACGAATAAGTAAACCGGGACCATCAAAAAATTGGCCGATTCACTCATGCCACGTAAATTCATGCTCATCAAGATGAAAATGATGATCAGTGAAATGACCACCTGCTTGCCATAAAGCGCAGGAATTGCACTGGTAATCGCTTCAGCACCCGCGGAAACTGAGACTGAAACCGTTAGCATATAATCAATCAGTAATGAAGCGCCTGCGGTTAGGCCGGCATTTTTACCTAGATTTTCGCTAGCGACAACATACGCGCCGCCGCCACTAGGATAGGCGTGAATAATCTGGCGATAGGATAGTGTTAATGAAATCAAGAGCACTAAAACAAAGGCAGCGATCGGCAATGAGTACCAAATCGCAGCCGCTGACAATGTCGTCAGAACTAAGACAATTTGTTCAGTCCCGTAAGCCACACTTGAAAGCGCATCTGACGATAACATCGCCAGCGCCTTGAAAATGTTAAGCTTTTGACCGCCTTCCTCAGAAGATTTCAGTGGTCGCCCAATAAACAGGCGCTTTAAATGCATCATTTTCATTACTCCTATATGAACCGAATGTATCGGGAAAATTTAACCAAAACACAAACAATCATCAGTGTAACCTAAATAGACGCTCAAGCCTACCTTATCTAACGCAACATGACAACTTGGTGAGATTCCCTGACGAAAAGCCCCAACAATATCGTCCTAACTAGCATGATGTGCAAAAAAGCAAAAACGGCCACCTTCTCGGTGATGCCCGGGAAAGTGGTCGTTTTCGTTACGCCTTTTCGATAATCACAACATCATGGACCTTCAACTTGCGATGAACCTCGTGCTCGATCTCGCTTTTAGCAGCGTGGTCAATTTTAAGGTCAGCTTTAGGCGTATCAGGCAACAGTTTTTCCAAGACAAAATCAATCTCAGCATCTTTAATGGTGCGTTTGTCGTGGGTCAAGACGACATCGACTTGGTCAAATCCTTCAACGTAATAAACATGAACAGATCCTAACGTATATAATTCAAAAAACTTAACCGGCTTTCGATTATAAAGATACCGCATTGTGTTCGGTAACATTTTGTGCAAGCTGGCGTTAAGCCGAATGGGATTTTGAATCAGCTTCATCAAATCGCCCCTTTTTTTGTGTGAGCGTGAGCCAGCGCGCTTAGCGACCGGAGTGTAAGCGGGCCTGAATGTGATGGCCGGGTTTGGGCCATTGCGTTCAGGGTCCTTACACGCAGGTCGCTGCGCTGGCGAACGCGTTATGACTGAGCGTGAGCCAGCGCGCTTAGAAACCGGAGTGTAAGTGGCCTTGACCGTGATGGTCGGGTTGTGACCATTGCGTTCAAGGTCCTTACACGCAGGTCGCTGCGCTGGCGAACGCGTTATGACTGAGCGTGAGCTTGCCCGGTTAGAAACCGGAGTATAAGTGGCCTCAAGTGCATTGGCCGAGCTTTGGCCAGTGTGCTTGAGGTCCTTATACGCAGGTTTCTGGGCAAGCGAACGCGTTATGACCGCGACATCGCTTTGATGTCCACGGCTGATGATCTTACTAATTAACCATCATACAACATGAAACTATCTTTATTTTACCAATGAATGCCCCTTAGTGACTAATGATTAGGCACAGAAATGTTAATTAACTTCATAAAGTGACCTTAAAAACTTGAAAAGCACACTATGTAAACAACAAAAGCACCGGCGCATAAGCCAGTGCTTTTGTTGAACGAATAGGCAGAAATTACATCATACCGCCCATGCCTGCTGCTGGGTTAGCACCAGCGGCAGCATTATTATTTGCATTTGGATCTGGCTTATCAGCAACAACGGCTTCAGTCGTCAGCATCAAAGCAGCAACGGAAGCGGCGTTTTGCAATGCAGAACGGGTCACTTTGGTTGGGTCAATAATACCTGACTTAGCCATATCTTCCCATTCATCAGTAGCGGCATTGTAACCAACGCCTTGCTTTTCCTTCTTCAGCTGTTCAACGATGACAGAACCTTCTTTGCCGGCGTTCTCAGCAATCTGGCGAACAGGTTCCTCAAGCGCACGTAGCACGATGTTGATCCCGGTTTGAACGTCGCCTTCTTCTTTCAAAGCAGCAACTGCAGGCAAAACATCTACCAGAGCTGTACCGCCGCCAGCAACGTAACCTTCTTCAACCGCGGCACGGGTCGCATTCAAAGCATCTTCGATCCGATACTTGCGTTCCTTCAATTCAGTTTCAGTAGCGGCACCAACCTTGACAACCGCAACACCGCCAGCTAACTTAGCCAAACGCTCTTGCAACTTTTCACGGTCGAAGTCACTGGTCGTGTCATCAATTTGCTTCTTGATGATATTAACCCGTTCAGCAATGGCATCCTTAGAGCCAGCGCCATCAACAATCGTGGTGTTGTCCTTGGTAACCGTTACCTTGCCGGCACGACCCAATTGTTCAAGCTTGGTGTCTTTAAGATCCAAGCCAAGGTCAGAACTGATCACGGTACCACCAGTCAAGGTAGCAATATCTTCAAGTTGAGCCTTACGCCGATCACCAAAGCCAGGGGCCTTAACCGCAACAACATTGAAGGTACCACGAATCTTGTTCAGAACTAAGGTTGGCAATGCTTCACCAGCAACGTCGTCAGCAATGATCAACAGTGCCTTACCTTGTTGAACGATTTCTTGTAACAGCGGCAAAATGTCCTGAATATTGGAAATCTTTTTGTCGGTGATCAAGATATAAGGATCGTCAAGGTCAGCTTCCATCTTATCATTATCGGTAACCATGTATTGGCTCAGATAGCCGCGATCAAACTGCATCCCTTCAACAACAGAGAGTTCAGTGTCAATCCCTTTGCTTTCTTCAATGGTAATCACACCATCGTGGCCAACTTTTTCCATGGCGTCAGCAATCAGACTACCAACTTCTGTATTTGAGGAAGAAACGGACGCAACCTGCGCGATTTCTTTCTTACCATTAACTTTGTGGCTAATCTTGTGCAATTCGTCAACGGCAGCCTTAGTTGCCTTTTCAATCCCTGTGCGAATGCCAACAGGATTAGCACCGGCTGTAACGTTCTTCATGCCTTCGCGGATAATACTTTGTGCCAAAACCGTTGCGGTTGTGGTACCATCACCAGCAATGTCATTTGTCTTGGAAGCAACTTCGGCAACCAACTTGGCGCCCATGTTTTCGTAGTGATCTTCCAAGTCAATGGACTTCGCAATTGTGACACCGTCATTGGTAATTTCCGGTGAGCCATAGCTCTTGTCCAAAACAACGTTGCGGCCTTTTGGTCCTAAGGTTGTCTTAACTGTGTTTGCCAACTGATCAACGCCGCGCAGCATTGCAGCACGTGCGTCTTCAGAGAATTTAATTTCTTTTGCCATTGTTTTTATTCACCTCAAAATTGATCGATTATTTAGTTACGCAATTGCCATGATGTCTTTTTCATGCAATACAAGGTAGTCTTGACCTTCATACTTCACTTCAGAGCCGGCGTATTTGTCGTATAATACAGTATCGCCAACTTTGACGGCCATTGGCAAACGCTTGCCTTCTGGTGTCAAAGCGCCTTCACCTACTGCAACAACTTTGCCGGTTTGCGGCTTTTGTTTTGCGTTGTTGGCTAAAACGATGCCGCCAACTGTCTGCTCCTCTTCTTCAACGACCTCGACAATCACGCGATCTCCTAATGGTTTTAACAAGGCAATCCCTCCACATTACATTTTTTGATTTAGCACTCGTTATGTCTAAGTGCTAACTACAGAAGTAACTATAACGAGTTTTGCGGTTGAATGCAACCCCAAACCGTGGAATGTTATACTTATTCCAGACATTTTTTTAAAGGAGCTCTTTATGTCACTACAAAAACATGGACTTTCCATTATTGGTGCCTATTTAGTGGCGCTGATTGGTAACTTGCTGATTTTCCAAATCTTACCCGTTGGCCGACTCAGCTTAGGTCTTGCTACTGTGATCAGTGTGCTGGCGATGATTGCCGCTAGTTTCAGTGAGCGGCAGTTAGTCATTGCCAACGCCATCGAAGAACCTGGGGTTGCCGCCCCACAACAACGGGTTTTCTGGGGACTAATCGGTATCGTTGGCGTTTTGGTCGCTCAGCTTGTGGGTTCATGGCTAGAAACATTTTTATTCAAAATACCGCAAACTAGCAGCCTGATTCATCAACAGCTGTCCAGTATGGCAACTAATCCCTGGTATTTCCTAGTGATCGGATTGGCTATCCCTGTGTTGGAAGAGCTAACCTATCGCAAAGTTCTATTCGGTAATCTTGTGAATGTCACCGGTATCTTTGGCGGTGCCTTGATCACTAGTCTCCTGTTTGCTTTAACGCAACCGGGCGGACACTGGTTAAGCGCCACACTGGTTGGACTTGTTCTTGCATATGATTATCGACACACTGGCGCAGTCAGCACGGCTATTATCGCCCGCCTTGGATCTTTGTGGGTGGTTTGGCTTTACTATCTCGCCCACACCCTATAATCGTAATCGAATATTAACCTTGACCCCTGCTTTCATCCCTTATAATAGAAATAATGATTTTGTGAAGGAGCAGTTCAAACATGGAGACCCGTTCTAATCGCCCCCAACAACAACAGAAGCCGAGGCGTTTTCGCTGGGGCAAATTGATCGGCCTAATCGTTGTGGTTGGTCTGTTCACAACAGGTGCGTATGCCTTGCGGTTATACAGTCAGGCAAAATATGCCATCAATAATACATATCATGCGACCAAATATGTCAGTACCGACATTGCTAACAAGAAGCCGTTCGCCGTTTTGCTACTAGGCGTTGATACTGGTGCTGATGGTCGGATTGAAAAAGGCAACTCTGATACCATGATTGTTGCTGTCGTTAATCCTAAAACCAAGAAAACAACCATGGTCAGTATCCCGCGTGACACCGCTGCAGAGTTAATTGGCACAAAGGAATTCAACATGCAGAAGATCAATGCCGCGTACAACGTTGGCGGTTCGGACATGGCGATCAACACTGTTTCCAAGCTGGTCAATGTCCCGATTTCTTACTACCTAACAATCAACATGGGGGCGCTTGAAAAAGTCGTCAATGCTGTCGGCGGTATTGATGTCGTCGTACCGTTTTCCTTTCAGGATCCATACACTGGCAACCAGAAGTTCACGAAAGGCCCCATGCATCTCAATGGCAATATGGCGTTGGCATATTCACGGATGCGTCACTCTGACCCAGAGGGCGATTATGGCCGACAGAAGCGGCAGCAACAAGTCATCAAGGCCATTCTCAAAAAAGCAATTTCTGTTGGATCACTTGGCAATTTTACCAAGCTCATGGACACTATCTCAAAAAATATTGCCACGAATATGAGTTTTGATGATATGCAAAGTATTTTCTTGAATTACCGTGACGCCGCAAAAACAGTTTCGACTGATCATTTGCAAGGTGTCAACGCATGGGTCGGTGATGGTGCTTACCAGATTGCTTCCGACGCTGAGATGCAACGAATCTCCAACAAACTTCGGACAGCTCTGGGGCTGCAAACCGAAACCATCAGCAATGAAGAGACAAAACAAAATGCGAAGAACACGCAGTTTGACTTTAAGGCAACCACGGACCAAAACTACATTATCTTTACCCCGTATGATTGATCATTCAATAACACCCGCAGATTTCACTGTCTGCGGGTGTTTTTGCGCTTAAATTCAAGCCTCAAGCAAGTTTCTTCTGGGGTCGTTCCCGATACCACCACCAGAAACCAAGAGCAAGAATGGCTATGATTGAAACGGTATAAGAAAGCAGCTCATTGTTTAACAGCCACTGACCAAGCCCGTATGGTATGACAGCCAATGCATATATCATGACCACCCAGCGTAATTTTGGCAGTAAGAGAACATTGCCCGCATTTTCCAGCGAAATGTGGTCAAATAACCACCTCGTCGCAAAATAGCCGATAATACTGATAACCATCGCGGCAATAAAGTAGGCAAAAAATAAGTTGTTGCCTGATAACCGGACTGGATTCGACCGCATCGTTGAATAGATCAGTCGATCTGCTGCAGTTGCCCCAAACCACGTACCGAACAGCCCGAAGACCCCCATCCAAAACGGTGACGCGAAAATCGTACCAATGGCGGTGCCGATTGTATACATGAAACTAACAACCGCTATATTCATGAGCAAAACACCTAAAAGATTCATCCCACTCAATCCGACATACATAGCAGGAATGGCAACATAATAACCTATGATGGTGATCCCTGAGCCAAGCATCATCACACCAAGAAGACTCAGAAAACCATACCAATAACGTGTTGCAAATACCCTTCTTCGGCGAAACCCACTACTGAAAATGGCTGCATTAAAACCACTCGCTTGGTCAATACTGGCTATTGCTAAACCGATCAATAGCGGAATCAAATATGATACAACCGTGAAAAAATTACCACTAATAAAATCTGATGAAAGTTGGCCTTTTTGCTTTGGAATAAAAAGGTGGCGTTGATCTTCACGATATTCTTCATAACTTTTATTGTCATAAAAAGTATAGTGATTCTTCTTGGCCATTTGTTTGCTTTCTTCAAACTGTGCTAAGTCCATGACATGGTTTTGGTTGATGTGGTAATCCTGTACGTTTTGCTCCAAGTTCACTGCCGCCAACAACAGGACAAAGACTACCATCACCCGCAACAAAACTTTATGTCGCGATCTTACCAGTTTCAATAAACGATCTTCACCCATTTATTTCACCTCCGCGTTTTTGGCGCGAAACTCAACTTTAAATAAATCAGATAGCGATAACGGCAAGCTCTCATTCAGCACGGGTTCTTCTGCAGCAATCGCGGCCTTGACTTCAGGTGTGAAATGCGGGAAAACCGCTTCGATCACGCGTCCACGAATGGTCAGAATCCGACCTTGTTCCCTGATCACATCAGGAATCGCCTTGGTTTTGAAAACTAACTGCAGCTTGATCGCCTGCTGTCTGACGTCCTCTAGCGTCAAGTCCTGACTGATCCGACCGGCTTTAACGAACAAAACGCGATCTGACAAGCCGTCCAATTCGACTAGATTATGTGAGGCGATGAGAAAGGTTCGTTTACCATCAGCAACAGCATCTACCACCAAATTGACAATCCGCTCGCGAATCAGCAAATCCAACCCATCAAATGGTTCATCCAGAAAAACATACGGTGCCCCGCTCGCCAGCGCCAACGCCACCATCACCAATGCCTGGTAACCTTTTGAAAGACTCTGAAAACGTTGTGATCCTTGCAGGCCGAACTTTTCGATCAGCGCCATAAACCGCGCTTGATCAAACGTCGCATAGAGCAATTGATAATCGCCGGCGATTTTATCCAACCGGTATTTACGGAAGAAGAGATGTTGATTATCAAGGTAAAAAAGGTTTTCGCGTTGTTCGGGATGGTCGGTCAAGTCCTGTTCATCCAACTCAATGGTGCCCTCGTCCGCACGATATTGATGCGTCACTGTTCGGAAGATGGTCGTTTTCCCAATACCGTTAGGCCCGACAAGCCCGACCACCTGCCCTAGTGATAAGGAAAATGTGATGTTATTCAGTACAGCCTGATCGGCAATCTTTTTTTGCAATTTTGTGATCGTTAAACTCATGCTTGTCCCTCCTTCTCATTGAGCCATGCCTGCAGAATGGGAATGCTGATCCCCAAACTCTGCGCTTCAACCACTAAGGCATCAAATTTAGGCCGAAATGCTGCAATATCTTTTGTATTGGCCTGCCTTAACGGTTCGGCAATGAACGAGCCGCGTCCTGGCTCAACATAGATCACGCCATCTGCTTCAAGCTGCTTATAGGCCTTTGCAATCGTGTTGGGATTGAGCTGCTCTTGTTTTGCCATCTCTCGCACCGATGGCAATTTGTCACCTGGCAGCAACACGCCTTGCACCACTTGTGCTTTAATTTGTAACACAAGGCGCTCGTAGTAAGCCAAATGGGCATACGGATCAGTCGCCATGACCACGCCCCCTTTCGTATTATGTGTACTATTATACGTAGTACACTTAAAAAGGCAAGCGAAAAGAGCAAGCCTTATCGAACGACTTGCTCTCACGTTTTTTCCAAACAAAAAACGCCGACTAGCGGCGTTTTCGACAAATTATGCTTCTGGTTCTTTTAAAGTCGGCCCGTAATGTTCCAAGAAATAAATGAGCGTCTGTAATTCTGTTGCTAGGTCAACGTTTTGCACGCGAACATAACTTGGTACAGAGATGCGAATCGGGGTGAAATTCATGATGCCCTTGATCCCTGCTTTAACCAAATCATCCGTAATGTGTTGCGCAGCATCAATCGGCACCGTCAAAATCACAATTTCGATTTGCTGATCCTTGATCTGTTTGATCATTTCATCCATGGGATAGATTGGGACACCGCTTTGGATGGTACCAGCTAATTCGGGATTAATATCAAAGCCAGCACTAATCCGAATGTTGTTTGCCTGCCGAAAGTTGTAATTCAACAGCGCGTGACCAAGATTGCCGACACCGACTAACCCGACATTGGTTAACCGATCCTGATTCAGAATCTTTTTAAAGAAATTAAGTAGATCGACGACATCATAGCCGTAACCGCGTTTACCCAATGCACCAAAGTATGAAAAATCACGCCGAATAGTTGCCGAATCAACCTTCACTGCGTCCGACAATTCAGTCGAACTGATCTTGGTTGTTCCGGAATTGGCTAGAAAATTCAGATAACGGTAGTACACGGGCAGGCGTTTTGCCGTTGCTTTGGGGATGATTGTTTCCGCCATATAAGCAAGCCTCCTGTAGAAGTATTCCCACGCAGAACATGTGAACTGTCCAACATAGTATCTCTTGCTTATATTAGCTGGTTTATAGTGTGAAGGCAAGCGGATACATCTTCACAAGCAAATTTTTTATTATCCAGGGACCATCGGGGAACGCGCGCCGATGAACGAAACTATGGTATATTAGGTTCTAACGATTATTGTGAAAGAAGGTATCCCTGTGATCATTTTGCAGGCGCAACAAGTTGGCCGCAGTTTTAACGGCAATGAATTATTTGCTAACGTCAACTTAGAAATTCAAAACGGCGCACGCATTGGCTTAGTCGGGCCCAACGGCATTGGCAAGACGACCCTGCTGGAGATCCTGACTGGTATTGCCCCACCCGATGCTGGTCAGGTCACAACCATGAAGAACCTGTCAATTGGTTATTTAGCACAGAATTCAGGACTTGATTCTGACAAAACGATTTTTAAAGAAATGCTGACGGTCTTTGCACCATTACAAGCGATGGCTCGGCAAATACATGACTTAGAAGTTAAACTCGGTGATCCGCAACTCATCGCCGACAAAGAAGCTTTTGCGGCAACGATGAAACAATACGATCAATTGCAACATGACTTTAACGAACAAAATGGTTATGGCTATGAAGCCGAAATTCGTTCCGTTTTACATGGTTTTCAGTTCGGCGAAACGACTTATGACAAGCCGGTTGGCACTTTATCTGGCGGTGAGCGGTCTCGATTGGCGCTGGCGAAGCTGCTACTCGAAAAACACGACTTGATCATCCTTGACGAACCCACCAACCATCTTGACATTGAAACCTTGAGTTGGCTTGAAGGGTACTTAAAAACCTATCCGGGCGCTATTTTAACTGTCAGTCATGACCAATATTTCCTCGATCACGTGGTCACTGAGATCTATGAATTAGATCATCACCACGCGACACATTACAAAACTAACTATAGCGGCTATCTCAAGCAAAAAGCTGATCGTCAAGCTCAAGCTTGGAAGGCTTACAATAAGCAGCAGGAAGAAATTGCCAAGCTGCAGGATTTTGTCGACAAGAATATTGTCCGCGCTAGCACCACCAAACAGGCTCAAGCTCGACGTAAACAATTAGAAAAAATGGATGTGCTTGAAAAACCTGCTGGCGATAATAAGACGGTGCATTTTAACTTTACCCCAACGCGACCAAGCGGTAATGAAGTTTTAAAAGTCCAGCAGGCGACAGTTGGTTATGAGCCGGACAAACCCATGGCTGGACCGATTGACTTTCAAGTGAATAAGTTTGACCGAATTGCGATCATCGGACCAAATGGTGTCGGTAAATCTACTTTACTGAAAAGTGTTTTGGGAAAAATTCCTTTTCTTAAAGGAGATGCCAAGTTTGGCGCCAATGTCGACGTAGGCTATTACGATCAGGAAATTCAACAGCTTAACCCTAAAAACACTGTTATTGACGAAATCTGGGACGATCACCCGATGATGCCTGAAAAGGATGTCCGGTCCGTGCTCGCGGCCTTCCTTTTTTTGGCGGACGACATTCAAAAACCGGTCAGTGCCTTATCTGGCGGCCAAAAAGCGCGGCTGGAACTCACTAAATTAGCGTTGAAACACGATAATTTCTTAGTGCTTGATGAACCGACCAACCATTTGGACATCAACAGCAAAGAAGTCCTAGAACAGGCCTTAAAAGACTTCAGCGGGACTGTCTTATTTGTTTCGCATGACCGGTACTTCATCAACGAGTTGGCAACAAATGTGGTCGCTATTGCCCCGACCGGCAGCACTACTTATCTGGGCAACTGGGATTACTATCAAGAAAAACTCACCGAAACTCAGGCAGAAGCAGCCGCCGCAGCCGCTGCTCAGCCAACGGCAAAAACTGAAACTGCTGGTGCGACCTCTTACCAGCAGTCCAAAGAAGACGCCCGCGCTGAACGCAAACTTCAGCGGGAAGTGGATGATTTAGAGCAGCAACTTCAAGATCTTAGCCAACAAGAAGCCAAAATTCAAAAGGCGATGACTGCACCAGACGTCCTCAGTGATTATGTCAAAATGCAAACACTGCAGACAGAACTCGAAACAGTTCAAAAACAAACAGCTAAAGTTGAAGACGCTTGGGAAGAAAAGGGCATTCAACTGGAAGATATGCACGCTGGTAACAATTAAAAACTGCTGTTCTTTAAATTCAAAATAGGCTAGGCCAAAGATGGTCCTTGGTCGTGCCAAACTCCGCAATCTCCGGCCAGATGGGGTGGCGACGCGTAGCTAGAGCTGTGACGGCGCTTCGAGCCCATCTGGTCTACGATTGCTCCGCCTTGGCACTAGTATCTTTGAGCCTTAAAAAATATCTCCGAGAAAATAATAGGCGAATGATTTCCCTTTTACGGAAAAATCATTCGCCTATTGTTAACTGTCAATGATGTTCCAACACCATTTTTGTTGTCTACTTACTCGAAGCCTTCTCATCAATCAACGCCAAGGCTTGCCGCAAAACCTTTTCACCGTCCATCATCCCATAGGCTCGCATGTCGATAACGGCCATGGGAATATTAGTACCAGCAACTTTAGCGGCAAACTGACTTTCCATAAAGCGTACTTGCGGGCCGAGCATCAGGACAGATACGGGTTCAGATGCAAGTTTATTATCAGCATCTGCTGCTGCCGTTGCGAAAACATCAACATCAAGGCCATCTGCCTCTGCTGCTTTTTTCATCCGTTGTACCAGCATTGAGGTTGACATACCGGCGGAACAGACCAACATAATCGTTTTTTCAGCCATGGGAATCATCCTTTCGTTAACAAACTTATCTATAAGATAAGTCTAACCAAAACAGTTAGGCGGCGTCAACGAAATCGCTGTCGGCCTTGCATTTATTATGAAGCGTGGGTAAAGCTCAATCCTGGATCAGCATTCAAGCTTTCTGAAGCAAGATGCTGCTTCGCCCATTCAATATGAGCAGCTGCGCCAATCATTGCGCCATTATCACCCGTCAAGCGAAGTGGCGGCACAATCACATCGACATCTGGAAAATTCACAGCCAAGGTTTCGTTCATGGCTTCTTTAAGCCCTTGATTGGCTGCAACACCACCGGCCACAATGAGTTGTTTAACCGGATACTGATGCAGTGCCTTTTGCGTTTTGTGAACCAAAACATCGACAACCGCCGCTTGAAAACTCGCGGCTAGATCTTCTCGACTGAGCTCTTGGCCTAACTGATGGGCGTGATGAACCGTGTTGATAACAGCCGATTTCAAGCCACTGAAGCTAAAGTCAAGATTGTCTTCTTTATCCATCGCCCGTGGAAAATGGAAAGTGTCTTGACCAAGATGTGCCAATCGATCAACTTCTTTACCGGCCGGATATGGAATGCCCAGAATCCGACCAACTTTATCGTAAGCCTCACCGGCGGCATCATCACGTGTATCGCCGATGATTTCGAATTCCCCAGCTGATCGCATATAAACCAACTCAGTATGACCGCCTGAAACCGCCAGTGCCAGTAATGGATACGCAAGCGGCTTCACAAAACGGGCGGCATAAATGTGGCCTGCCATGTGATTAACCGGAATTAATGGTAAATGATGAGCGTAGGCAATGGTTTTGGCAGCCGTCACCCCAATTAACAATGCGCCTACCAGCCCTGGGCCGTATGTGACTGCCACCGCGGTCAAATCATCATAAGTGACGCCCGCTTCTTTCAACGCTGCATCTGTAACCAACGTAATTTGTTCCACATGATGACGACTGGCTACCTCCGGAACAACACCGCCAAATCGTTGATGACTTTTAATTTGTGTGGCGATGATGTTCGATAAGATTGTGTCACCATTTTCAACGACAGCCACACTGGTTTCGTCGCAGCTGCTTTCAAACGCTAAAATTAATTCCCTTGCTGCCACATTGTTCTCCTCTACAACGACGATAATGATCGATTACGGCAATGGCCGATACATATCGAGTGCATCATCGTGATTGCTGACATAATAACCTTTTTTAATTTTCCCGTCCTGAAAACCGAGCGACCGATACAGATGCTTAGCAATGTCGTTATTCGTCCGCACTTCAAGCGTCATTTTTTGACTGCCATAATCAATCGCCCGGCCAATCATGAACTGCATCAAAAAACGTCCCAGACCCATGTGCTGGTATGCTGGGTCAACCGCGATGTTGGTCACATGGGCCTCACTTAAGGTAAACCAGGTGCCAATTAATGCGACTAACTGACCGGCATCTTCAACAGCCAAATACAACGAATGCCGAACTTTACGCAACTCAGAGAAAAAAGCGTAACGATCCCACGGTGTATCATGATAAATCCGTCGCTCAATCGCTAATGCTGCATCGACATCGTCTTCTGTCATACGCCGCAGTAAATACTCTTTATTGCGAACCGTGATCGTTTGTGGCTTAAAGCTCAATTCATCAGGTGTCGTGCGATCGAACCACGATTTAAACTTTCTCAACATAAACATCATGTCCTCTGCCGGGGTGTGCTTCCAACCAGTTGTGTTCCGCCTCGGTCAGCCGCAGATAACGCGGCACAAAATCATAAACAGACACAGGCGGCAGATCTTTCCCTAATTGTCCTAAACGTAATGCTTGTGGCAAGTTTAGCCAACTCGGTGCAAATTGCGCTAATCCGCCCAAGGTCTCAATAATCTGAGCCCGAAACATAGCCGCATCACTGCCGACAAAGATCACCGGTTGGTGCAAAGTGGCTAATTCAGTGAGCAGTAGTTTTAATGGCACGTGCCGATCTGTAACCACATTGATCAGCCGGCCCTTGTTCCATTGGTAAACACCTGTAAACACATTGTTGCGGCGCGCATTCATAATTGGCACAATCATCGCTTTTGTATCTGTGATGTTGGCGGCAAGCACCGCCAGACTGGAAACGCCAGCTAGGGCAATGTTTAATGTGTAAGCTAATGTTTTCCCTGTCGTCACGGCAATTCGAATGCCAGTATAGGATCCCGGTCCATCTGCGACAATAATCTTATCCAAGTCCTCCGGCTGCAGGCCACTAGCAGCCACTAAATCATCAATCGCTGGCAGTAGTTGCTCACTATGCGTCCGTTTTCGATTAATCGTCGTCTGCGCCAACAACTTATCATTATCTAACACAGCAACTGACATCGCTTCGTTTGAAGTATCAAGCGCTAATAATCGCATCAATAGACCCTCCCTTCTCATGGCATAATCATGGCAATATTCTATCACAAATAAGAGCAGAGCGTGAGCTGGCGCGTTTAGAAACCGGAACATAAGCGGCCTAAAGCCTAAATGGTCGGGTTTGGACCATTTAGGCTTTAGGTCCTTATGTGCAGGTTGCTGCGCCAGCGAACGCGTTTCAGTCAAGAGCGTGAGCCAGACCGCTCAGAAACCGGAGTGTAAGGGGGCCTGAACGTGATGGCCGCGCTTTGGCCATTGCGTTCAGGGTCCTTACACGCAAGTTGCTGGTCTGGCGAACGCGTTTATGCCCGCGCTTCAGATCCAAGTCTCTCCCGGATTAGGTAACGCACCTGTCATGGCCGCAATGAGTAAAAGCACACCACCAACAACGAGTAAGCCTTGCAAGGTGATTTTTAACCATAACCGTTGATGGATGATCTCGTCTGGCGTCCAGTAGAGATCGGTGGCGCTTTGAACACCAGTTGTTTTATTTGCCGCCAGCAAGGCATCATGGAGCCACTTGGCTAGCCATGACCAAGCAACACCTGCAATCATGGTAGCCACGGCCAGCACCCATAGTGCATGATCACGTTCAGTTAAATGGTCAGTCGGAAAGACGTAGAAGTTGCCGATGATGGGTAATTGACCAAATTCGCTATAAAACTGATTGCCAATGGCATATGCAAGCGCCAAGCCACCAACAATACTGCCTATCAGTCCCAATCGCCGCACCCATTTTGCAATTGTATTCTCACGATACAAATTACGAATGTAAGTCTTGCGTCCGCTGCGCACCTGGTTCGGAAACATCATCTTGTGTGTGGCCAATTGCATCGTCACGATTTTCCGTTCCAGTTGCAGTGCCCAAATTCCTGTCCCTACCAACGCCAACACAACCACAATGATTAATCCAGCAAACATAGCAGCCAGCCCTTCTGTTTTTTTGAGTTTTCTTATTTTATCAGTTAGGTTTCATGTTGACCACTTTGGGGCACATACTCGATATGGCAGATTGCCAACAATTAAAAACCCCAGACAAGCCGACCATCGTGAAAGCATTCAGAAGGTCAATCTGTCTGAGGCTATTTTTAATGTAAAAATACGATCTATGACTGGCTTGTTCAAAGCGCTTGCTTTTATAGCAAATCAATCAAAGGTGGGGACGAATTCGCTCAATGGCTTTTAACGTTCCATAAGACAGTGCCGTTTGGATTGGCAACATGACCACGTTCTTGATCGTTCGCGGCCAGATAATGCCTTGCCATGGCGTACCCATGATGTTTAACCATAGTGTTGTCAAAATGATATTGCTAATCAACAAAACCATGCCGACAGCGAGCAATGTCCGAAGAACCGTTACCTTCTTACCGTGGAAAAACATGCCGTAAAGCATTGCCGCAATGGCTGCACTGATGGTAAAACCCGGGAAGTTGGCTCCCGGACTGAAGATCATAATTGACAACTGATCGTTCAGCGCAGCAGCGCCGGCCGCCAACCATGGGCCAAAATAATATCCCATGAGGATCGTGGCAAAGAACGCTGGGCTAATCTTGAGCCAAGGGGTTCCGAACGAGAAACGGCCCAGAACGATTTGCATCGCCATCAACATGGCCATATACACCATGTTCCGGGTGGAAAGCTTGGGACTACTAAACGATAATACTTGCATAAGCTGCAATCTCCTTTTTTCGGAGACGCCTAAATATCAGGCGAATGCGGCACCTGCACCGCGACACTTGTCTTCGTCTGCCGTTCACATTCCGTTCCGGCAGCACTTAACGCGCAGGTTCCTACTCCTAGATTTTGTCACGAGACATATCGTACACCGAAAATTGTGGAAAGGGAACCCCCGAAATGTTCGCATTCGCATTTTTTGTGATCACACGTGAAAAATATCTCACGATTTTCTCGGTATTTTCTTGGTTTTTACCAAGTTAGCTGCCAGATTGATTCGCTAAAATAGATTCTCGTAATCATATCTTTCTGGTTGCTCATACTCCCTGAAAAGGGATTCCCTCAACACTTCATTTTAGAAGTGTTTTTTTACACCTAATTATGGGTGTTCGCGCCATTGACTTTAGCTGTTCGCGGCTGCATAAAGAGCCGTATAATGAAATGCGACAACGTTTGAAAGGAAGATATGACCGTGACTAAACATATTCTCGTTTTGCATACGGGTGGTACCATTTCGATGACTGAAAATAGCGAAGGTGACATTATGCCCAGCCAACATAACCCGTTACTTGGTGCTGACAGTTTTGTCCCTGCTGACGTCGAACTCACCACTGAAGAAATTTTCAACCTCCCATCCCCGCACATGACCCCAGAACGGATGCTAGAACTCGTTAAACGCATCCGCCAAGCGGAAAAAGAAGGCAGCGATGGCGTCGTGATCACTCACGGGACGGATACGCTGGAAGAAACCGCCTATTTTCTTGATCTGACCCTTGATTCGGCGATGCCAGTGGTCGTGACAGGCGCTATGCGCTCTAGTAACGAAATCGGCAGCGATGGTCTGGAGAATCTTCAAAGCGCCATTAAAACGGCTGCCAGCGACGACTCACGCAATAAGGGAACGCTCGTTGTCATGAATGACGAAATTCATACCGCTCGGTTCGTGACCAAGACGCACACGACCAACGTGGCTACTTTCCGAACACCAACATTCGGTCCAGTCGGTTTGGTCACCAAAGATGGCGTCCGATTCTTTCAAGAACTGATTAATCAAGAAATCTGTGCGATTGATCACCTCGTCAACAAGGTCTTCCTCATCAAAGCATATGCTGGCATGGATGGTACCTTGTTCGATGCACTGCCTGAAGATACCCACGGCTTGACGATTGAAGCGCTCGGTGCCGGCAATCTACCGCCGACCACCTTACCTGCCATTCAACGGCTGCTGGATCGCAACATCCCGATTGTTCTCGTTTCCCGCTGTTTTAATGGTGTTGCGCAAGCCGTTTACAATTACGAAGGCGGTGGTGTGCAACTTAAGAAAATGGGCATCATTTTCTGTCAAGGCTTGAATGGCCAAAAGGCACGAATTAAGTTGCAAGTCGGCCTCAGTGACGGCAAACAGGGGCAGGATCTAGCCGACTTCGTGGATAATGCTGTTAGCTGACAATTAACAAATAGCTGGGACTATCCTCGATTTCGAAGACCGCAACGCAAAAACGGCACTAAGCAAACGTCTCTTTTTTGCTTAGTGCCGTTTTACTATGCTTTAAAATCCTGCCAAATCATCTGCGCTTCTGCGTTGACCTGCTCGCCGGTTACGACGCGGTGCAAGGTTTTGGTGGGATCATCCGGATCATGCTGATATTGGGCAACAGGCGTCGTGCCATACGCGACTTCACGTTCATACCGAATATCCGCCCCGCGTAACGTATGGGTACTCAAAAAATCATAGCCAAGACTATTTTCCATCCATTCCAAGTAATGAGCATTGTTGACGTGTCCGTTACTGTCAATATCAAAATAGCGGACATGAAAATCTTCTTGACCATCTGGGGTGGTGATCTTTTTAAGCCGCGGAAATCGCTTGATTTTGCGATCACTGACCGCGCCGACACGCTCCACCAGTTCCGGAATCACGTCCACAATTTTGCGGGTGCGCAGATCCATGATGACCCAGTTGCTATTCACTGTTACCAAGCGCTGGCCTTGCGCATCGTCAATCCAATAATCCCGGTAAGTAAAGAATTTATTGTAAGTCGTCGCCTCGGTCCCCACGCGCAATGGTTCCTCAATTCGCGGCATCCGCTGAATATCCATATGATACTGCGTGATCACCCAACCAGCCTGAAATTCATTAATTGCATCCATCCCGGCATGCAACGTCTCTAACTGGCGCTCCGAAATTTCTAACATGACATTCATCATATTTGCCAATCCGGCGCGACCATACCGATCACCCGCAAAACCGGGAATCCGGTAATCATCTTCGTAGACCTTTCCCATTAGGATGACTCCTCCTTAAATCACACTTGCTGGCACAGAATCCGGTTGGCTTCGCATAAGCCTGTTTCTAAACGCACCAGATCTCACGCTTTGCTTATTTTTCCAACTCATGATAAGCATCATACACCACTTGCTTCGCTAAGCCATTTTGTTTGGCGACTAATTTAATCGCTGCATTTGGTTTGGCACCAGTGGCCACAATTGCCTCAACTTGCATTTTTAAAGGCACCGTCACATCAACTGCTGGCTTATCAGCCGCACCTTCTACCATAATCACAAACTCGCCTTTTAGGTCACCAGCGGCATAAGTTTGTAATGCCGACAATGAACCGCGAATGAAGGTTTCGAATTTTTTCGTCAACTCACGGGCCAAAGCCGCCTGTCGATCACCAAAAGCAGTCTGCATTGCTGCCAGCGTTTTGCCAACCCGATGTGGGCTTTCATAAAAAAGCAAGGTGGCTGATTCATGGGCTAACTTCTCCAATTCGCGATTTTTCTCCCCAGCTTTACGCGGTAAAAAGCCGTAGAACAAAAACGGCTGCGGCGGCAAGCCGGAAGCAATCAGCGCAGTTGTCGCGGCGTTGGCTCCTGGCAATGGCACCACTGGCACACCGGCATCAATGGCTGCGCGTACCAATTCCTTGCCTGGATCAGAAATCGACGGCATACCGGCATCGCTGACTTGAGCAATCGTCTCGCCGTTTGCCAACTTAGCCAACAGCTCAGGAATGCGCATCTGTGTTTTATGTTCATGAAACGAAATCGTTTTAGTTTTAATCTCAAAATGATTTAGTAACATTTGCGTGTGCCGCGTGTCTTCTGCTGCAATCAAATCGACTGTTTTCAGAATTTCAATCGCACGAATTGTCATATCGCCCAAGTTGCCAATCGGCGTTGGCACCAGATAAAGTGTGCCTGTTGTATGTGAACCGAAGCTTCGTTGTTGCTCCAAGTCAATTCTCCCCGTAAATAATCTCAGTACAAAAAGCGCATGGCTCATCATTGACCCGGCGCTGGCCATAGAACATCGGGCAAACATGGAAGCCTTCATTATACAGACTTTCAAGATTTTGCTTCGACTTAGACAATTCAACCCCACCATCACTGGTTTTATTGTCATCTTTTTCTAATTCTGCCAAATGTTGACGCAAATGCTTGTTTTCGATCTCAAGTTCAGCATTGCGTTCAAGCGTTTCTGCCATATCGTCCTTCATAGCGGCGATTTCTCTGAGCATCTGCTGGGCATGTTTTTCAAGGGTCAAGAAGCCATCATATAATTCTTTCTTTTCCACAAGATCACCCTTCTAATAGTTTAAGCATTAACTGTTCTGTTGCGGATTGAAACGTAACATTCTGGCTCAATCGCACCTGCGCCGTTAAGATAGCCTGCAGCGCCGTGGTTAGTTGCTCACTTGATCGCTGAGCCAAGACGCCGATCGCCGGCAAGTCCAGTTGTTGCATTGATGTTACCTGAAAATGTTGATTCAATGCATCAGCATAGGCCAAGCCGATCAGCGCCAACACTTGACGCTGACTATCAGCATCTTTAGCAATCGGCAGCAGTTGCGTCTGCACCCGAACAAAACTTTCCGGATCGTGATCCGCCAAACGCTCCAGTAACTGGAAAACCTTCGTCACCCGGTCTTGAAATGTTGCAGACGCCAACAAGGCCTGCGCATCAGCCACATTGCCAGTCAATCGGCCTGCGACTCGTGCCATTTGCGAGGTTGCCCCGCCTTCTTCTAGCTTTGCAATCACGGCTGAGCGATCAGGGCTTTGGAATGTAATAACCTGTGCCCGCGACAAAATGGTCGGTAAAAGTTGGTTTTTCGAGGTTGCAGTCAAAATCACGGTCATCCCAGGCACTGGTTCCTCAAAAAATTTCAATAAGGAGTTTGCCGCACCTGCTGTCATTTTATCAGCATCTTCAACAACAAACACACGTTGATTGCCTTCGACCCCGGTTTTGCTCATTTCTTGCTTCAACCCGCGAATATCGTCAACCTTGATGCTTTGCGTTTCTGTTTTGACCACCATCACATCTGGGTGGTTATGATTCAAAATTCGCTCGCACTCTGGACACTGGCCACATGGCGCACCATCCTGCACATTTTGGCAAAATAGGCGCAAGGCGATCCACTCAGCCAAGGCCAGCTTGCCAGCCCCTTTTGGCCCCACAAACAAATACGACTGTGCCAATTGCTTGCGGTCAATGATTCGCGAAAACTGAGCCACGAGTTTAGGCTGAAGCGAATCAATTAAAAACTTGGTCATCAGAAGCGATGAAAGGCTTCGATCGGTAGGACAAAGACGGTGGCACCGCCGACTTGAACCTCAACCGGATAGGCCATCGAACTGTCAGACGTGGCGTCAAGATTGACTGGCGGTGTCATGAATTGTTGGCGGGTTTGGGAAGTCTCTTTGATAATCTTCAGAACTTCATCGACCCGATCATCAGCAATCCCGATAATGAAGGTTGTATTACCGGCTTTTAAAAAGCCACCAGTCGTTGATAATTTAGTTGCCTGGATATTAGCATCAATAAATTGACTGCTAAGCAAGTTGCTATCTTTATCTTGAACAATTGCGAGAATTAATTTCATGCGTGCCCTCCTTGACCGCGATGACGGTTATCACTTAGTTAAATAGTTCCGGAAAACGACGAGTAATGGTCTGAAAACAAGCGGCAACAACCTTTTCCAGTGGCTCAGTTGCATCAATCGACACGATTCGCTGAGGATTATCCACTATCAGTGTCATGTATGCATCATGAACGCGTTCATGAAAAGCCAGACTTTCCTGATCAAGTCGATCATATTGACGCTCGTTTTGATGGGACTTGATACGGTCAAGTCCCACCTGAACTGGCACATCTAGATACAATGTCAAAGCCGGCTCCATTCCTGCAGTGGCAAATTGGTTCATTTTCAAAACGGCATCTGGCCCAATTTCTCGACCACCACCTTGATAGGCAACTGAACTGTCGACAAATCGATCACAGACAACAATGTCGCCTTGTGCTAACGCTGGTTGAATCACTTCAACCAAGTGCTGTCGACGCGACGCCGCGTATAAAAGTGCTTCAGTCCGCGCATCCATAGCAGTGTTGGCAGGGTCGAGAATGACCTCGCGAATGGTCTCGGAAATCTTTGCGCCGCCTGGTTCTCTGGTCAAATGCAATGGCACCCGCACGTGCTGTTCGAGTTGCGGGATCAACGTCTTCAAAACGCTGGTCTTGCCTGCACCGTCTGGACCTTCGAATGTGATAAATGTGCCTTTCACCATGTGTCTCTCCTTATCTAAAACGCGTTCACTAGTGCAAAAATGTTCATACTTTTTTGGAATTAAGTCCATTTTACTTGATATGTTTCACAATTAAAAACTTATCTGCAAATTCACGAGACTAATAAGTCGTTATACATAGGCAAAAAAGCGGCAAATGCCATGATCCTGAAATAGCAGTCATGGGCATTTGCCGCTTTAGTGAATGTTGATTGGTATCGGGTAGCTGCACGATGCCCTAATGGTGAATGAGTTATGCTTGGCATTAAGGTTTTTGCATGCCTCCTAGGAAGGCGAAAAAAGATGCCACTCGGCGTAGCGAATGATTGGCGCATTGAACGTTCTCTTGTTGGTACGTGGAAAAGCTCTGTTACCCCTTCACGACTCTCTGAACCGCGCAAAAAAAGCGCAGAAACCTCCGTGTAAGGACTTTGAACCAAAAAAGCCAACGCCCAGCCCTTTTGGTTCAAGGCCACTTACATTCCGGTTTCTAACCGCGCTTTTTTGCGCTCTATAAATCTCTATACTCCGCAATTTGCTCCGCAGCCACTCGGGCCACAAGTTCGCCCTTGATTTGGCGGGTGCGCGCTTCGCGGTAGAGAAAGTCGAATAGGCCTGTCTGTAAGGCTACTTGCGCTTTGGTTTGCTCGTCGACTTCGCGAAAAGTAGCAACGAGCTTGCGTTGTGCCGCCATCTGGTCGCGGACGCGATAGACGAGCATCATTAGTTCTTCGTCTTTTTCTTCCTTGACCTTTACCTGTTTGCGTCCAAACATTACAGCTCAGTCCTTCCTTCAACCGCCTTCATCAAGGTCATTTCATCAGCATACTCAATATCACTGCCGACCGACAGCCCATGGGCTAAGCGAGTGACCTTAATACCAGCTGGTTTAATCAGCCGAGCCAGGTATTGGGCGGTGGCCTCACCTTCAGGCGTGGCATTAGTGGCGATAATGACTTCTTTGACTGCCTTATTTGCCTTAAGCCGTTTTAACAAACTCTCAATATTCAGATCTTCAGGACCGCGGCCTTCGATTGGTGATAAAACGCCATGTAATACATGATACAAGCCATGATAATCCTGAGCCCGATCAATGCTCATGACGTCTTTAGGTTGTTCAACAACCAATATCGTGCTTTGGTCGCGACTTTTATCGCGACAAATAGCACACGGATCCTCATCGGTAATGTTGCCACAAATGGAACAATAATGCAGATCCTCTTTTGCCGCGACAAGACTTTTAGCGAACGCCGTCACATCGTCCTTATTCATATCAATGGTGTAAAAAGCCAGCCGTGTTGCGGTTTTTGCCCCGATACCCGGGAGGCGCATATAACTGTCGATCAATTTACTGATCGGTTCTGGATATTGCATAGTGTCCCCTCTTGTTGTGAAAACGTACTGAGTGATGATCTTGCTGTCATGAAAACAGCTTTGGTCTCAAAATGATGCTTATCTGCTTATATTGCTGAAACTTTGGGTGGCGAACTTGGGTTGTTGTAAAAGTTCGGTTTATGCGGTGAAGACTTCTTGATGATACTTGTGGTCCATTGTCGTTCTCCGAAACGCGCAAAAAGGCGCAGAAACCTCCATGTAAGGGCCTTGAACCAAAAGGGCCAAAGCCCAGCCCTTTTGGTTCAAGGCCGCTTACACTCCGGTTTCTAACTGCGCCTTTTTGCGCTCTGTTGTTACATTGGCAATCCGCGTGTATACTTACCCATCTTATCTTGAGTTTCCTTATCAATGGTTCCCATGGCTTGATTAACCGCTTCGATAATCAGGTCTTGGAGCATGTCCGGATCGTCTGGATCGATGGCTTCTGGTTTGATTTGAATGTCTTTCATGATCTTTTCACCGGTAAACTTAACGGTGACCATATCGGAAGCTGACTTGCCTTCAAACTCCGTTGCATACAGTTCCTTTTGTGCTGCCTGCATTTCCTTTTGCATTTTCTGCATCTGCTTCATCATGCCTTGCATATTACCCATTCCACGCATGTTTCATCATCCTTTTCTAGTCATTTTTGATTGTTACGTTAGGTGCATCTTTACCAAATAGTTCTGTTAATTTGCTAACAACTGGCGGTATCTGCGGTTTAGTGTCAGCTTTCTGTTCCTTGTTTTCAGGGGCCTTCAATTCTTGAATATAATCTTGTCGAATGGTTGGCCAGACATCACTTTGAACCAAAACAATTTTTGGCTGCTTGCCGGTTAATTTTTGCAGACCACTTTCCAATTCCGTCATCAGCGCGGCATCATTCATGGCGCGTTCAACGTAGATATCATAATCGAAACTCACGATCACACCGTTAGGACTGGCAGCAACCGGTTCACTGACTTTCATCATGGCGCGTTTCGTGATACTAAGCAGACCCAGCAGATTCGGCCAAACATCCTTTAAATTGGTCAGGTCCTGTTTGGTTGCGGCACCTAAAATCGGATAAATAGCTTTACGATTGACATGGTTGGCTTTGGCCTTCACATGTTTCCGGGTTCTGGTTGGTGGCGGAATGGTGCCGCCGTTCGCCTCGACCCGTTTCAGTTGATCACTCAGCTGTTTGACTTTTGCCGTCAATTTTTCAAATTGCGGATTTTCTGCCTGTGCTGGTGCTGCCGTAACCTGTGGCGTTGTCGTTTCGCTTAATCGAACCGTTGCCACTTCTAGATAAATTTCCGGATGATTGGTCATCCGCAGTTGTTGCTGCGTGCTATTCAACACGTCAATCATGTGGTAGATCTGCTCTGGCTTGAAGTTCTCGCTCAGAATTTTGAATTGATCATCAAGTAAGCTTTTTTCTAAATCACCCAAGAGTGTCGGTGCTTGTTGATTAACCAACAGATCCCGCAAGTATTCGATCAGATCTTCGATTAACCGCCCAGCATCTTTACCTGACGCTAACAAATCCTCGATCATTTTCAATGCCTGCGCATGATCCTTGGCGAGGACCGCGGCTAAATACTTGCCCAAAACAGCAGTGGTCACACCGCCTGTGACATCAAGTGCATCTTCCGTTGTGACGTGATTATCGCCAAAACTCAACACTTGATCAAGAATCGATAAGGCATCCCGCATGCCGCCTTCAGCTGCTTTGGCAATCACTTTCAACGCAGCATCGTCGTATGTGATTTGCTTATCATCCAAAATAAAACGCATTCGCTTAACGATATCTTCCGGCGTGATCCGGCGAAAATCAAATCGTTGTGTTCGCGAAATAATCGTTGCTGGGATTTTATGTGGCTCCGTCGTGGCTAAAATAAACACCACATGCGCCGGCGGTTCTTCCAGCGTTTTCAACAGAGCATTGAAGGCCCCGCTCGATAACATATGCACTTCATCGATGATATACACTTTGACGCGAGCTTGTGTTGGCGCATATTTTGCCTTGTCCCGAATGTCACGAATCTCATCCACGCCGTTGTTAGAAGCAGCATCAATTTCGATAACATCGGTCAAACTGCCATTATTAATGGCCTGACAAATTTCACAAGTATTATCTGGCTCACCATCCTCCAAGTGTAGACAGTTTAGTGCCTTGGCCAGAATCTTGGCGACCGATGTTTTACCGGTACCGCGGGGGCCGGTAAAAAGATAGGCGTGGCTTGTCTGGCCAGTAATCAGCGCATTTTTCAGCGTCTTGGTGATGGCTTCTTGGCCAATCACATCTTTAAATTGCTGCGGGCGCCACACCCGATATAACGCTTGATAACTCACCGTGCCGCCTCCTTTAAACACGTTTGCTGGCGCTGTCACCTGCTCATAAGGACCTCAGGTGCAATGGCCAAAAACCAACCATCACCCCTGAGCCCGCTTATGCTCCGGTGACTAAACGCGCCCGTTCACGCTCTTCTTTAAACGCGCTTACCGGCGCAGTCACCTGCTCATAAGGACCTCAGGTGCAATGGCCGAAAACCAGCCATCGCCCCTGAGCCCGCTTATGCTCCGGTGACTAAACGCGCCCGTTCACGCTCTTCTTAGTGAAATATTCGCTGTGTTCTAGTTTACCATAGCTGCCTCATGAGTAGACAGAATCTGCGACAACAAAAACGGCCGCTCCAATTACAAGCGACCGGTCAATTTCTCAATAACAAAAGGCACATGACGAACCTACCTTAGTGCTGCTTCCTTCCGGACCTGACACGATTCGGAAAGCCACCATTGCCTTAAGGCCTTTCGGCAGTTTTCATTATAACTGATTCTCACTGGTTTGACCAGCCCGCTTGGCGGCTTTTCTTTTGGCCCGGATCGTTCGGAAAAACGTTTGCAGCAACGTGGCGCTTTCATCGGCTTTGATGCCGCTGACCACAGCAACTTGATGATTAAAGCGGGTGTCCGCCAATAAATTATAAAAAGTGCCAGCAACGCCTGCTTTAGGATCAGTGGCACCAAAGTAACACGTCGCCACGCGCGCATTGATCATAGCGCCGGCACACATTGGACATGGTTCTAACGTGACAAATAAGCTGCAATCTTCCAGCCGCCATGTACCAAGCGTTTTGCATGCGGCCTGAATCGCCAGCATCTCGGCATGATGCGTCGCGTCTTGAGTCGTTTCACGCAGATTATAACCACGGCCGATAATCTCGCCTTGATGGACGATCACTGCGCCAATCGGCACTTCGCCGATTGCAGCGGCTTTTTTGGCCTCGGTTAGAGCCGCATCCATAAATTGATTGATATCGTGTTCGTCCATGATTGCCAAGCACTCCTTGTTTTATCATTCTGATGCCAATAAATAGCCGTCCATCAGGAAAATCCTCATGGACGGCTATTTTGATCACGCAGCCAGTTTATTTACCTGACGTGCGGTAGCCACATGTCGCTAAACTAACGGCTAGTGACTCAGTGCTGCCTTTAAGCGATCAATGGCTGCCATGCCTTGGTCGCGAGCCGATCCGGCATATTCGCTAGCACTGTCTTTTAGACTGCGCAGCTTGTCGCTAACCCGGAGCAGACTGGCAACATCATCATCGCTCAATTTATCTAAAACGGTTTGAACCCGATCACTGTCGCCAAAAATCTTCTTCACGAAGCCTTCAACCTGACGCCGCTGGTGCTGCCGTTCAAAATATTCAGTCAAACTTTTGGCACACACAAATGCCCCTGCTGCGATTGCGGCAGCGGCCACTGCACCACCTAATGCGAGATATTTCGATTTTGTCATGTCATATTGCTCCTTTCTGTCCTGACCTGAGTGTACCACGCCTAGTATAAAAACACTTATTTTGTCGCTTTAAGAATATAGTACCCGTGTTCCTTTTTTACAATGCTGGCATCTGGATAAATTGTTTTCATCAGTTTCAATGCAGATGGCGCACCTTGTTTCTTTTGAATCACCGCATATAACTGACCATGCGGCAACAAATGCTCGGCAGCGCCGGCAAGAATACCGGAAACGATGGTTTTACCAGCACGAATCGGCGGATTCGTCACAATCACGCCAAATTGGCCATCTATCTGATCATACATGGAACTTTCGACAATCGTGACGTTGCTGATAGCGTTATCCGTTGCATTGCGCTGTGCCAAAGCAAGTGCACGTTCATTCACATCACTCATCGTTACTTGGCGATCAGGAAAGTGCTTCGCCAAAGCAAGCCCAATCGGCCCGTAACCCGTTCCAACATCAAGTATCGGTCCCGCTGGCAATTCTTCTGCCAGTATGGTTGCGATCAAAACCCGACTGCCAAAATCCACCGTGTGTTTCGAAAACACGCCATTATCGCTGGTAAAGCGGAGCGAATGCCCACCTAGCTCAAAGTCAAAGCTGTGCTCATCATGGGCCAAATCAGGATCATTCGTATAATAGTGATTCAATATTGGTGCCTCCTTGTTTTGCGCAGCGCTAAAAATTATCTGCTAGCCCTCAGCCATGAAAAAGGACTGTCAAAGACCATACTCTAATAACACCTAACATCCGGTTATTTGTCAATGCCTTGACCGAGTCGGCTCACCCAGGCTAACCGCTTTGGCCACCACTTGTTCGGCGTTGCAAAAGTGACCTTCTGATTCACGACCATCATGATCTGCAGCAACGTGAATAGCAATGACGTCCGTTTACGATAAGCAACGTACTTCGGTACCCACTCAGTCACATATTTATTTTTATACGAGCGCAATCCTTGGAATCCATAAAATCGATAGCCGTATTCATACACAAGGTGAGCAATCTTTTCTTCAATAAAAGAATAACTAGACGTACCGACATTCGCCAGCGGGGCCATCCCCATATTGAAATACTTAAAGCCGCGATCCTTGGCCAATTCAAACAGATGAATAAACACTTCATCCATAATACCAGAAGGCGCATCGGCACTGGAACGCATCAAATCAATGCTAGTGACTTCATTATTACCCGTCGGCATATCGGTCGCAAACGCCACAATCTTGCCATCCGGCGCTCGCACAACCGCAATCGGTGCCTGATTCAGGTAATGGCGATCAAAGAACCCCAAGCTGAAACCTTTCTCACTGCGCCCGTCCAACCATGAATCAGACACGGTTTGAAGGTCGTCTAGCAAAGCATCATCAAACGGCGGCTTGAGCAGCTCGACACTGTAGCCTTCACGCTCAAACTTGTGCATAAGCGCCCGCTCACCTTTTCGCTTCGTGCCAGCCAATGTAAAGGTTGTCACATCCACATAACCTTCTTCACCAAACTTCATGAAGTCAAAGCCAAATTCATGCAACTTCATCGTCAGGCTTTCATTAATTTCATAAAAGACTAACGACATATCCTGATCGTCTGCCTGTTTCATAAAGTCAGCAATCGCGGCTGGAATTTGGGTCTCATCTCCCACCGGTTCACCCATAACGATGAGTTTATCGGCCTTCTTTTTAAACAAGAAGAACACGCGATCTTCACCGTCCACTTGATAAAAATGCAGCGATTTATCACGCATCAGTCCCAGATGGCTCACTTCATTCCCGCCAAATTTAGCCACAACCGCCTTCAAACGCGCCTCATCGTAAGGATCGGCCAGCGATTTTGTCGGCGCCGACAAATATCGGAAGATGAGATACACCGTCAGCGCGGCCAGCATGACCCCGATCAAGGTAGTGAAGAACATCCGCTCAGACGGGAAAAGGAAAACATCTGGCACATGCCGGTGATGAATGGCAGGCGCATTATAGAACACAGCAAATGCATAAAAGATAAATGTCAAGCCAAAGACGGCACCATCAATCAGCTTGTTGCCCCAAGACAGCGCCAACCGGTCTCTGGTCAATTCACGACGCGTCAAGATAAGCGCAATGACGACCAAAATAAGGAACACGATAAATCGCAGATGATTATCCTCGCGCAATGACGCCACCATCGCCACAATCAACACAATCACAGTCGGCCAGTAAGCGCGCTTCACGCGGCTGGCAATGCCACGGCCAAAGCCAAGAATTAAGAAAGCCACAATGACATTTGTGACCCGATCAAGGAATAGGAAGGTGTAGGGATAAAGGCGCTGATACAAGGTGTTTTGAAAAGCAAGATCAGGCGCAACACCGCGCAAGAGCAACATAATCCCAGAAAAATACAGGAAAACCACTAGAAAGCCGAATGCTGCTTTGCGAATCAACTGCACTGGTAAGCCTTCAAGGTAAGCATTCAATCGCTTGCCAGCATCTTGCGCAAACAAACCGGCACCAATCAGGAACGGAATGACATAGTAGAAAAGCCGATAGAAAAGCAACCAAACAACGGCGGCACTGCTGTCCAGACCCAACTGGCCGAGTTCAACAATCATTAACACATCAAAAGAACCCAAGCCGCCGGGCACCATTGAAATAACCCCGATGACATTCGCCACCATGAACAACGGCAAGACAGACGATAGCGGAATGGGCGCCTCAAGAAAATAACCAATCAAAAGAAAGAAAGCAGCACAACCGCCCCATTCAAGAAATGATCCCAGCGTCAGGCGCAACTGGCGTTTGAGTGGCATATCGGCAAAAAATTCACTATCACGCACATGGGAGATGATCATGAGCAATGGGAAATAAGCCGCACCGCCCACAAGCCAGACCCAATAGTTAGCAAACTCCGCCCCAATACCAAAAACAAAAATGACGACAATCCCGATCATGGACCAAAGCGACAACCCAGCCAACAAAAACATCGCAATTTTTGAAATCGCAAATAGCACCTGCTTTTGAGACGCTTTTTCATGGTAAAAGTTTGCCCGCAAACTAGCACCCAGTAACCCCCCAAAGCCGGCAATATTGGTGAAGGTGTTGACAATCCAGCCTGATTTAATGACATAAGCCGGTTTGTAGTGCCCTGGTAACAATTCAGTAATCACAAAATCATAAGTTAGCATCGGTGTAACGGCGATCAGCCCCACAACTAACAAAATCAAGAGCGAACCAGGGCTTTGCGTGGCGAGGCTCGCCCGCATTTGTTCCCCATTCAAGTCTTGGCTGATCCGGCCAACCTCAAAAATCACAAACACTAGGACTGCTAGCACAAACAGTACTTTAAGTGTGGTGAGATGTTTCTTTAAAAACGATCCGGTTTCTCGGAATAGTTTTTTCATTGCTGCGTCCTCCGTGTCTATATTCCTATTCATTATAGGAAATCTACAAGCCCCTCGCACCCTTTCTGACCTTTTTGTAAGGTGATGTAAGTTTGCGAGATGATTGAAAAAATTTTTTAACTTTTTTAGTTGAAAACGCTTGACCTGAAACGCGTTACAGAAATTACACTCAGTCTAGAGTCAAGAGCGTGAGCAAGACCGTTTAGAAACCGGAGTGTAAGTGGCCTCAAGCCTAAATGGCTGGGTCTTGTCCATTTAGGCTTGAGGTTCTTATGTGCAGGTTTCTGCGACTGTGAACGTGTTTCCGCCAAAGCGTGATCCGACGCGCTTAGAAACCACATTTAGGCAATGATCTCAATCAAGTCAGCAGTTATTTTCAATCAACTCATAGGAGGTAAACATCATGTTAATGCAAACACATCTTTATCAGGAACTTCCTGTTTATCAGGATACGCAAATTGGCGCCTTGAAGGCCATCGCTCTAAAGTTGACCAATGATTTCAATTTTGATTATCAAGAGGTTCTAAGTTCCTTGTTAGCCAGCGCGGGTGAGCAAACGCAAACCATCAACGATCAGGCAATCTTAACGTATGGTCATGTCACCAGTTTGACAGAACCTGTTGTTATTGGCTTTGATTTTGGCAAGGCTTTACCTTGGGCCGCTGGTCACAAAATCAGTCAGGCGATTGTCTTGTTAGTCCCTGTCGACACAGCTGAGGCAACCATTCAGGATCGGCTTCAGACAATCTCCGCGGCAATTGCACAAGATCAGGATTTGAAAACAATGACCCAAACGGCAACAGCTGCAATCGCCTAGTCATGCTCACAATGAGCTACTGCATTAAGATCAACGTTTATGTCACAAAAGTCGGCATATCAGGGTCTAAAACAAAATGACCACTGACACGTCGGCTTTTTGTACGCTTGGCTTTAACTGCTTGTTATACTGGAACTGGAGGTGCTTTTATGGCGAATATTCATGACATTGCTCGACTATCCGGTTTCTCAACGGCAACGGTTTCGCGCGTCATCAATCAGCAACATTATGTAGCGCCTTCAACCCGCGCAGCGATTCAAGCAGTGATCGATCAACTTGATTACGTACCAAGCACAATGGCACAAAACCTTAGCGCAGGCAAAACGCGGACAATCGGGGTCATCTTGCCGCACACCGATCATCCCTATTTTGAACAGCTTGTGACCGGCATTTTGAATGCAGCAATGGCCGGCAATTATCATGCGGTGATCCTGCCATCTCGCTATGATCAGTCACTCGAACAAGACTATTTAGAAGACTTACGCCGTCATGCATATGATGGCTTAATCTTCACGTCTCATGGTCTTGGCCTGCGCACAATTGCTAAGTATCAAAAATATGGCCCTATTGTGGTTTGCGAAAATCCGGGAAAAATCAAACTCGCCGCCGCTTACGCCGACCGAACACCTGCTTATCAAGAGGCATTTCAGTGGATGGGTAACCAAGGCTACAGCAAAATCGCCTTGCTACTAAGTCGGCCCTATGCCCAAAGTGCGACTAGTAAACTTACCATTAACAGCTATGTGGATGTGTTCGGTAAACGTCCTGCTGACGAAATGATTGTCTATCACATGCGAACCTTCGAAGATGGCTATCAAGCTGGTGCGCGGTTAGTCAATGAGCATCCAGACTTTATCCTCGGCAATGGGGACGATATCACGGCCGGTCTTCGCCAGTATTTCGTCGACCATCACCTGCCCATCCCTCCTTTAATGGGTCAAGAGAATCAGCTTTCCAGTCGATTACTGCAAATGAGTACGATCGATCATCATGTTACAGCCATCGGTGCAGCAGCGTTAAAACTGGCCTTGCGCGATGACATTGCTCAGACGGTGATTCAATCCGATTTGATTTTACGGTAAGTATATGACAATAAAAAGCAGCAACCTGCCATGGCTTCAAAGCCATGATAGGTTGCTGCTTTTCTTTTTGTCGATACGCTGCTGCCCTAAACGCAACGCATGGACAGGCTATTCTTCACGTTGTTTCCGTTTCAATCCTAATACCCCCATCAGACTGACCACAATGACACCCAAGAAGCCAAACGCTGGCCGCTCAGTTGTCTCTGCTGTCTCTGCTGTCTTGGGTAATGCTCCCTTACCGGATGTATGTTGACCATTACGATCAGTCGTATCATCCGTGCTCGTTGACGTCGTTGTGGCTGGCTTTGTTGGGATATTACCGCCAGAACTAGGCTGGCTGCCCTCATCGCCTTTGTTCTTACCTGTGTCGCCTGGAGCGGGCGCCGGGGTACCTTGACCGCCGCCTTTGCTAGTACCGCTTGTATCGTCGCCTTTACCAGCTGTCTTGGCCGCTTCAACGGCAGCTGCCACCTTCGTTTTCAGACTTTGCAAAGCTTGTAAATGTGCAAGCTTGTCAGACGCATCAGCACTGGCTTGACCAGACGTCAATGTGTCAGCAATGTCGGCATACCAAGTTTTGCCAGTTGCAGCATCTTTAGCATTGCCAACCTCAGCCGGTGTTGCCGCTTTAATACCCTCCGCAAGTTTTGCTAATACTGCATCAAGTACCTTGGCAAGAGTCGCTTGAAGCTGGTCGGCCGTTTGCGTGCCTGCTTGAGCTTGTGCCACTAGCTCGTCTAACGCTGCCGTAAATGTTTTGCCAGTGCTTGGATCAGTTTGATTGCCCAAGTCCGTTCCCAGCGCAGCCTTCACAGATTGCAACTGGTTAAGCAGCGAAGTCTTCTTATCTGCAGGTAATTTGGCAGCTAATTGATTGATCGCAGTTTGCAGGTCTCGATTGGCACCAGTAAGTGAATCAACTGAGGCGTCCGTCTGATCAAGCGCCGTTTGTGCCTTCTGCGTTGCCGCTGCTAAAGCAGTCGTTGTGGCATCATCATACTTACCGCTGGCACTTAGCGTTTTGGCGGAAGCAATCAGATTAGTCAGTGCCTGCTTAGCTGTCTGCAATTGTGCAGGATCATCAGTCTTGATATTGGTCACAACATAGTCGACGGCTGGTGATTCATTACCGTATAAATCAGTCGACTTAAACTTGAAGGTGCCATTTGCCGTGACCGTGACACCGGCTGCCGGAACATCCTGATATGTCTTGCCACCATCAGCACTATACTGAACCATTTCACCCGTTGCAGCAGCGTTTGCCGTCAGAGTCACCGTTTTGGCTGGTTCAGTGGTACTTGGCGTCACAGTTGGTGCTGCCAGTGTTTTCTTTGGTTCGTAGTAAACTGTGATCTTCTTGGTCGTGGTGTTGTTTTCGCTATCTGTAACAGCAACAGTCAGCACGTTTTTGCCTTCGAGCAATTTAACGGGCTGATCAATAGCCATATGACCCGGTTTGCCGCTATTGATGTTGATGTCTGCGTATTGGCTGGCGACATGACTGCCGTTAATTGCCAGACTCAGATATTGTGCATTGTCAGTGGCCGTTCCGGTAATCTGGAAGTTCGGATCGTTGGTATAAACCGGTGCATCTGTCGAGCTGTCCAATGACAATGTTGGCGCCACTGCATCCAAAATGAAGGTCAACGCTTCTTGGAAGGTCTTGTTTTGAGTGGTGTCACCCACAACAACCCCAAACGGTTTTTGTCCAAGAGTACCTAAATCTAAAGTGAAACTGAAAGTCAGATCATCCTTGATTGGAATTTGCTTACCATCAACCTGCAACGTTGTCGTTGGGTGCTTGACCTTACCAGTAATCGTCGCAATCCCGGTCTTAGGGTCATAGAACTTAGACGAGGTGGCATTGAATTCATTGGCACCAAATGTCACACCTTGATCGAACGTCACAGCATTCTTCAACACATCAGGATCATAAGACGAGGTAATCGTCTTTTGCTCCGTCGTGGTGTTACCGTCTTCGTCGGTGGCGGTCACCTTGATGGTATTGCCACCATAATTAACCGGTACATCAACACTAAAGTGATGTTGTGCATCAAGTGCTGCTACGGTGTCGCCAACATTAACTGTCTTGGTGTCAGCACTAACCGTCCCTGTAACCTTGATGGTCACTTCGGATGTCTGATCCGAGCCATTGTTGAATTTCAAATCAGTAAAGGTTGGCGCCGTCAGCCGAACTTTGGTGTCAAAATGTTTAAGCAACTGGGTGTGCGCCTTATCGGCATATAGATCCACTTGCGCGGCGTAATCAGCATTCGTGACCGCCATTGAGGCAGTGAAACTGTTAGTCGCAGCATCGTAGGTTGTGTGCAAATCATGTTTCTTTCCTTGTTCATCAGTGTAAGTACCGTCAACCGCTGCTGGATACGTTCCACTAAACGTATACGTCCCGCCACCTTGAGTATTGGCTTCGTAGCCAGTTGTGGTACTTGAGATCTTGTCTGGGATACCGCCGCCGTTCACAATTAAATCAAACGATGTAGACCCCGGCTTCTGAACGCTGGCATCTTGATCAGTGGCATTGGATGCATTATCAGTCAAGTACAGCTCAGCCGAATTGTCGCCATTGCCAAGTGCTTGGGCCTGTTCATCAGATAATGGCGTTTCAATTTTGGTGTACCCATCAGCCGTTGTCCCAGCATCGGTAAAGGTAGCATCAAGATTCGTCACTTCATTAATTGCAGTTTTAACGCTCTTGGTGGCATCAAGACCACTCAAATCATCCTTGGCTTCAGCTGTCAAATAATACTGGGTTTTCCCATTTTCCGTTTTGGCTGACAAAGCGACATGACGAACTGTCGGCGCCTTAGAGTCGAGCTTGAAAGGCACATCAAACACTTGACGTTTGTCGCCGCCTTCCGGTACACCGGAAATACGATAAGTATAACTGCCATCATCAGCCGTCTTGATGTTGCCATCACGTTGATCATAATAGGTGCCATCCCACGCTGGAGCATTGTAGTAGATGTACTTCCTCGAATGAGCATCATAATAAGTCTTCGTCTGATTGGTGGAACTGCTGAGAGTCGTAACTTTATTGCCCTGACCATCAAGAATATCAACTTGGACGTTGCTGATATTGCGCAATAGATAATACTGCATGCTGATGTCATTATATAAGGCATTCTTGTCACTCGAAAAAGCAATCGCCTGATCATCAACTGTCTGGTTGCCATCAGCGTCTGTGACCATGCCGCCATAATATTGATTGCCTGTATTTTTGTTCGTCAATAGTGGCACGGTGCCATAATTACCACCAGCAGGACTATAAGTGATCCCATTGAGACTATCGACAATCTTACCGTCATTCCAGTCACCAAAGAAGCCCATGTATGGCAAGTTCAAGCGCGATCCATCGCTACCCTTAAAGTTCAGAAAACCTTCAACAAATTGCTGTTGGTCAAAAGACTTCGGCAAAGATAGTGTGAATTCAATCTGCGCCGTTTTCCCAGCAGGCACAGTTATGTCACTGCCGGCTTTAATGGCTGCTCCATCAATCTTCTTGTCATACAAAACCCCAGAATTAGGGTCAGTCGCTGATGTATAAACGGCATTAGTATCCGTATTACTGTCCATTTGATAGGTTAGTTCATGGGTCGTGCGGTTCGTGAAGGTCAGTTTAAAGGTCTTGTCCGTACTCGTGAAGTCTTTCAATTCAACTGCCGGGTAGCCGTTTTCGGAGACAACCGTTGACGGATTCTTTTCTAATGCATCAATGGCTGCCTTCACATCAACAAGACCGGCACCTTGCCGCCGCGGCGATACGATAACATTGTTGTAGTTAATATCGTTGATTGGCTGGGCAGTATTCATCTCAACTGTCTTAAGAAAATCGGTGAGCGCTGTCCCTTTAAGTTGTTTGTAGTCAGCATAAAATGGGTTGTTTTTGTTATTCAACGCTTGTTTCAACAATGCTTGTGAACCGGCAATAAATGGCGAGGCCATTGACGTACCAGACATATTTGTGTAGCCATTGTTGTTTTGCGTTGACCAGATGTTGCCGCCTGGTGCGGTAATATCTGGTTTGAAGGAAAGATTGGAAACTGGCCCATAGGATGTGAAGTCAGACATCTTGTCTTCAGTATATTTCTGATTTGGTAACAGCGTCAGGGCAATCTTGACACCGAGACTATCATCCGGGTGTGCTGTGACCCAGTCAACCAGCTTTTGACCGGTTACACTGGAGAGCCCAAATGTTGGGAAGGTGGTGGTTAACGCAATAGAAGTCAGCGGTGTTGCTGTGCCATCGTTGTTGACAATGATCAAGCCAGCAGCACCAGCGGCTTGGGCGTATTTTTGTTTGTCAGCAAAGGTAAGTTCGCCACGTTTAACGATGGCAATTTTGCCTTTAGCGTCAGCAGTATAGTCGGTTGCTGCCCCTTTGCTGAGGTTGCCACTAGCATCTTTGACAACATAAAACTTCTTTTGGTCAAAGCTACCAGTGAAATCGTTGCTTGAAAGCTGAATGGTTTCCGGTCCAAGCTGTAAACCTGTACCATCTGTAATGGTCACTGCCTGACTGATGACATCCGTGTTCTCAGCGGAAGCAACTGTGGTCGCTCCTCGTGATGTCCCTGGCGTTCCCACCATTTCATTGTCTTGCAAACCGTAATAATCCTTGTTGACACCTTCAGTTGCTGAACCGGATGTTCCTGAGTTCCCAGCAGAAATGACGGCGGCTGTTCCTGATTCGTTAGCATTTTGCACCGCAGCAATTTCTGGATCCTCCAAGGTTTGGTTGCCTGAATCAGATCCTAAGGACATGTTGAGGACATCGGCACCGATTTTTGCCGAGTCTTCAATGGCAGAAACCAAGGTAGCTGACCCGGTTGTTGCAGAAGTGTCAGAGTTGGTGAAAACTTTCATTGCCAGTAGCTGTGCTTCTGGCGCAACTCCGACAACAGACTTGGTTGGATCGTCACCTGTCCCGTTAGCACCGATGATCCCAGCAACATGCATGCCGTGTTGTTCGTCAACCGTATCATCTGTAATGGTGTCGTTATTATCAGCGTAATTAAACCCATATGGCACTTTTGAAGTAAAATAGCGGCCATGCTTGGCGGTATCAGTGAATCTTTCAACATCAGATTTGGTTAATTTGACGTCTTTATCATCGCTTAGCCGCATGTCTTTATGTGTTGGATCAATGCCAGTGTCAATAACCGAGACAACTGTGCCTTCACCTTTATATTTGTAATTGGACCATACGGCCTGCACATTCGCCATCGAGTTAGCCTTAGCATCAGTCGGATAGTAAACTTTCGCCAATGTGACTGTTTTAACTCCGGCAATTTGTTTCAGTTTAGGGATATCAACTACCCTAACTTTAGTTGAAAAGCCGTTAACGACATAGCCATAACTTTCACCGGCAGTTTGTTGGGTGACTTGTTCAACAGCTGCCTTAACGCTTGCCTGAGCCGCGATCACTTTATTGGTCTCCTGCTGAATCTCCGCCGTGCTGGAGTAATCAGTTCTTAAAGTGCCGTTTTCAGAGGCAGGCGCTGCGCTCATTTGAACAATGACGTCAACATAAATATCTTGCTGCTGAACTTTATTCAGCTTATTGTAATCAATACCTTTAGCCGCCAACTGTGTAGCAATCGCTTGATTCGTTGTCGCTGCGGTTGTGTCAGTGGCCGCTTGCTTAGCAGTCGCGGCCTTAACCGTATTTGCGAGTGATGATCCCTTAGTTTGCTGCGAGATAGCCGCCTTTGCTTGGATTTCGCCGACTGGCAAGACAGCCAGCGCCCCTAAAGCGACTGTACCGGCTAACAAGATCGATAGCCCTTTCTTTTTCCTTTGCATCCAATACCCTCCACTTCCCAAAAGTTTCAGAACCAAATCAAACCCTACGCTTGATGTAGTTAAGATTATATACTATCGAAGAACAGATTCAACGAAAATTTTAATCTTTTATTAATTTTCCTATCTGTAAATTAGCTTTTAACGTTATTATTTAGCCGTTTACAGACTATAGATGTTTTGAAATTTTTAGCATTATTAGAAAATGAGTATTTGCATTGAAATTCTCAATTGCCAACGCTAGAATAAATACACAACGTTTACTGTAAGCATTTCAGAGGAGACCGAGTCGATGAAGAAAAAAATGCGCCTTAAAGTATTATTGGCAAGTACCGCAACTGCTTTACTGCTGCTAAGCGGTTGTCAGTCAAATCAGGCCGACCAAACAGTTGCGACCTATTCAGGTGGCAAGGTGACTGAAAGTAGCTTTTACAAGGAACTCAAACAGTCACCAACGACAAAGACCATGCTTGCTAACATGCTCATTTATCGTGCATTGAATCATGCCTATGGAAAATCGGTTAACACTAAAACAGTTAATGACGCCTATGATAGCTACAAACAACAATACGGCGAAAATTTCGATGCTTTCTTAAGTCAAAACGGTTTCAGTCGCAGTAGCTTCAAGGAAAGCCTACGAACCAACTTTTTAAGTGAAGTTGCACTGAAAAAGTTAAAAAAGGTTTCTGAAAGCCAGCTCAAGGCCGCTTGGAAGACCTATCAGCCCAAAGTGACTGTCCAGCATATTCTAACTAGCGACGAGGACACTGCTAAGCAAGCTATCAGTGATTTAGCAGCTGGCAAGGATTTTGCCACGCTTGCGAAAACTGATTCCATTGATACTGCGACTAAAGATAACGGCGGGAAGATTAGTTTTGAATCAAACAATAAAACGCTCGATGCCACATTTAAGGATGCTGCCTACAAATTAAAAAATGGTGACTACACGCAGACACCAGTCAAAGTGACAGACGGGTATGAAGTTATTAAAATGATTAACCATCCCGCCAAAGGCACCTTTACTAGCAGCAAAAAGGCGCTAACCGCCAGCGTTTACGCTAAATGGTCTCGCGATTCAAGCATCATGCAACGCGTTATCAGTCAGGTATTGAAGAACCAGCATGTGACGATTAAAGACAAGGATCTTGCGGATGCGCTAGATAGTTATAAGAAGCTTGCGACAACGAATTAAGGCTTAACTGAGTAAGATGAAATAACAGCCAGTTCTTTTAGAAATTGGACATCAACGCCCCAAAAGTCATAGCACCATGACTTTCGGGGCGTTTTATGTATAAAAAAAGCATCTCGCCTTTCGCGGTATCACCACGATTGAGCGAGATGCTTTTATTTGAAGATGGGGCTAGGTTATTTGAGGGTAACCGTTGCGCCAACGCCTTCAAGTTGTTCCTTAAGCTTGTTAGCGTCGTCTTCGGAAAGGCCTTCCTTGATAACCTTAGGTGCGGCGTCAACCATACCCTTAGCATCCTTCAAGCCAAGACCAGTGATTTCACGAACAGCCTTGATAACCTTAACTTTTTCTTGGCCAGCTTCGGTCAATTCAACGTCGTAGGTATCCTTAGCAGCTGCAGCGTCTGCACCAGCAGCGGCGCCAGCAGCAACAGGGGCAGCTGCCTTAACACCGAATTCATCTTCGATCGACTTAACTAAGTCGTTCAGTTCCAAAATGGAAGCATCTTTAAGTTGTGCAATGATGCCATCTACATCTAAAGCCATGTTTGTTTCCTCCGTTTATTAGGTAGTTTGTAACGTATCATTATGCAGCAGGTTCTTCGTCTTTGGCTTCTGCAACGGCCTTGACAACCAATGCAAAATCGCGGACAGGTGCCTGCAGAACAGAAGCAAGTTGCGACAACAGACCTTCGCGATCTGGCATTTTGGACATTTCCATAATGGTATCCAAAGAAGCAACCTTGTTTTCGATGATGCCGCCCTTAATCTTCAAAGCATCAAATTGGTCAGCATACTTGGCCATGATGCGAGCTGGGGCAACAGGATCGTCATTGGAGAAGGCAACGGCTGTAGGGCCCTTGAAAACATCGTCCAATGCTTCATAACCGTTAGCGTCAGCGGCACGACGCAGGTAAGTGTTCTTCAGGACTTCCATCTTAACACCGGCCTCACGCAATTCCTTACGCAGTGCGGTTACTTGTTCAACCGTTAAGCCCAGATAGTCGACAACGACAGCACTGGTAGCACTCTTGAATTGTTCAGAAATGCTTTTAACGATTTCAGCTTTTTTTGCGATAGCTTGTTCACTCATGTTTTTTTCACCTCCATTAGTTTGGTTGAAGTTTTTAAATATAAAAAAACTCCATGTCTACCAAGACATAGAGGTATCTAGTGTTTCCGATACCACCTCGGCAGGATAATTAAGGCTTACGCCCCCTGAGTCTTAGGCAGAGTGAATGATCACAGAGAGTAGAATACCATGGTCACCGACCTGTGTCAAAATGTTTTGAGAAAAAGAAACTTTGCAGGCCGGCCAATCCCATGCAAGGTCTTAAACGCTCGCAAAACAGGGCGTGGTTTTTTAGATAACAGACGCCATTGTAGATTGCACTTTGTTATTCGTCCAAATTTGTTATCCATTTTTGACTAATAGGCTCCTTGCTATCGAATTGTAAGCCCCCTCTGATTGAGGTATATTAATTAGGTAACTATTTTCTGAAAGGAAGTTGGCGCTCTTGCCAAGTAAACTTAAAAGCCTCGAGCCATGGCAGCAAAATCTGGCTGTGTTATGGCTCGGAACCTTCATTGCCGGCATGGGCTTCAGTGAAGTTTCGCCATTTATTTCATTATATGTTGATCAACTTGGCGATTTTACCAAGGGGCAACTGAGTATTTACTCAGGGATCACGTTTGGGGTCACCTTCATGGTCGTTGCGATCGTGAGTCCGCTCTGGGGCCGACTCGCTGATCGCCGCGGTCGAAAATTGATGTTGCTGCGTTCCAGTTTCGGAATGGCCATCATCATCGGAGCGTGTGGCTTTGTCCACAATGTCTACGCCTTAATTGCCTTACGTTTTCTGCAAGGGCTGGCAGCAGGTTACATTCCAAACGCCAGTGCCTTGATTGCAACCGAAACACCAAAGGCAAAAAGCGGCACTGCGATTGGGATTCTCACAACCGGCTACGTTTCCGGTAACTTGATCGGTCCAATTCTCGGCGGCTTTCTTGCCCAGACCTTTTCAATCCGGCTGACTTTCATCATCACCGGCGTTTTGCTGCTGATTGTGTTTGTCTTGAGCCTAACGATGGTCCATGAGCATTACACACCGGATCCACGCTTGCTCAACAAGGAAAAACGCCCGAGTTTATTGTCTCAAGTCAATAATCCAAAAGCTATCATGGTGCTATTAGTCTCCACCGCGGTGATTCAGCTAGGTAATATGTCCATTTATCCAATTATCAGCCTTTATGTCAAAGAGTTGATGCACAATGTTGGTCCAATTACCGTTGTTGCAGGCGTCATTGCAGCTTTGCCAGGGATTTCCAACCTCATCGCGGCACCGCGCCTAGGTCAGCTTGGAGATCGCATCGGCTCAGGCAAGATTCTGGTCAGTGGCTTGATTTTCGCGGTCATTATGTACATTCCTCAAGGCATTGTCGGCAGCATTTGGGCCCTCGGTTTCTTGCGTCTCATGATCGGCGTTTCGGATGGCGCGCTTTTTCCAACAATTCAAACGCTTCTGTCTAAGTTGACACCGGTGAGCTATACCGGCACCGTCTTCAGTTGGAATCAAAGTGCCCAAGCCTTTGGTTCCATGGCTGGCTCGCTAGCTGGCGGCTTCATCTCAAATATTTTTAATTATAATGGTGTTTTTATTTTCACAGCCCTCTGTTTAGCGCTTAACCTAGTGATGGTGCTCGTCTTTATTCCACACATCTGGTCAAGCCGACCAAAACAACAAGCATAACGCATCAAAAAACCGATCTGCCCACGCAGATCGGTTTTTTTATTGTCTAAATTAAATCACTGCGTCAGTGTGGCATCAAGCAATAGCTGCCAACTGATCAATGGTTTTGGGTCTGGGAGAGCTAACTGCTGATACACAGTCCACGCATGAATATCTGTATCATCAAATTCACCATTCACCACTGAATAGCGCGCCTGAACTTGAAACAATGCCGTTTGCAATAAGCGACGAATGTCAGCAAACTGTTGGCCGCCTAACCATGCACTGGTTAATGCTCCCGGTTCATCTTCAAACCAAAAGACATATGCCTGCACTTGCTGATTTTCGACTAAGAAACTTGGTTGAGTGTCCTCAGCTTCAGCCAATTGTTGTTCAAAGGTTGCATGGTTAAAGGTCACCGGATTATCTGCATGAGCAGCAACATAGTTTGCAAAACTCATTTGCACTACGTCATGCCACTGTGCCGATGTCAACTGGGACCGTGACCGAACATCGGCCTCTGGGGTAGCGACAACTTTCCGATAGTCACTCATTGCCGTACGACGAAAGGCCCTGAAATGCTTCGCCTGCAATTGCGTGATAACTGCTGATTGGGCAGCATAACTGCTGTACTGCAGCCGATCATGATGATCGGCCAATTGCCGCAAATCTTCAAGTAGTTGCGGCAACCACGCAACATCACCCACCACATCAAAATACAGCGCATTGGCATGAAATGAATTCTCCCATACTACTGCAGCAAACGTCACAGCACCGCTTTGCGGATATCTTAGTAAAATCGCATGCCGATTAGCAAAATGTTGCTGTGTAAATGCATCCGCTGATGCCAAGAAAGGTTGAAGCATCGTCAGTGTCACCTTGCGACCAGTAAGCGCTTTGCCCTCATGCATCCTTCTTGGAGTCCTTCTTGCCTTGCCATGTGCCATGCAGTCGGGTTAACGAATAAGCATAACGACTGGCACCGTAGACGATTGGGAAAATGAATCCGATCCACAAATGATTGGCAAAATAATATTGCGGTAATGGATTCATATCCATGGCCGCTTCGTAAGCCATCTCAAAAGCAAAAATAAACACGCCCACTAACACCGCTGAGAGCACACCACGCACCACCGCCAGCCATTCATACCGGCGATATTCCTCCGGCGTATCTGCTTCAATCACATGCAGTCGATAATGCCGCAGCGTGATTTCATTCATCAGGTTAATCACGATCGTCACAATTAACAAAATCCATGTCCCGGCACTAATCATTTTAAGACTATTAGCGTCAATAAAAATAGCGATTATCGTTGCAATCAGCAACATCAATTCAGCGGTCAGCATATTGCGCCCCATGATAGCGTCATAGGTGCGTTGTTTAAATCGATCTTTGAGTGAAATGCCATAATACCATTCTGTGATTTTCTTCATAGGAACCCTCTTCTATTTTTTAATTAAACAATGTTCCAATCTTAACACGGATCGCCAATGCCTTTTTCATGAATCACGCGCCTTTAAAAAAGTTTTCCGTGACAATAAGCTACGATTCATCGAGGAAAAACCTCTGTGTCTGTTCCAGTTGTCAAAATATTGAAATTTTCATTGACATCACGCTTTGTTTTTGGTGAAATAGTAAACAAGTCTAGGGTGTCAAGACACCCTAATCTTCATTAAAGGAGGAGCGAAAATGTCAAAAAAACCGTCCGGCCATACGCGGCTGATCGTTGGCATCGGCGTTGCATGGCTGTTTGATGCCATGGATGTTGGCATGTTAAGTTTCGTCATTGCGGCCTTACATAGCGAATGGCAATTAAGTACGGTGCAAATGGGCTGGATTGGCAGTGTCAGTTCAATTGGGATGGCCGTTGGTGCCATTTTGTTCGGGATGATGGCGGACCGTTTTGGCCGTAAAGCGATCTTGATTCTTACTTTGCTAGTTTTTTCAATTGGCAGCGGCATTTCTGCCTTCGCCACAAGTTACGGCATTTTTCTTGGTTTGCGATTCATCATCGGTGCAGGCCTCGGTGGCGAGCTGCCAGTGGCATCAACCTTGGTTTCAGAAAGTGTGCCAGTTGAAAAACGTGGTCGTAGTGTTGTCCTGTTGGAAAGTTTCTGGGCTGCCGGTTGGCTGTTAGCAGCCATTATTTCTTACTTCATTATGCCAATCTGGGGCTGGCGCGTTGCCGTCTTTGCCACTGGTTTAGCCGGACTCTATGCGTTTTATTTTCGTGAAGGCATCAACGAATCGCATGTCTTTAAAAAAGTGGCGCGGCCCGGCTTGCTCAAAACCCTCAGAACCCTTTGGCGCCCGCCTTATGTTCGCGCAACCTTGATGCTGTGGATCGTCTGGTTCATGGTAGTCTTCTCTTACTATGGCATGTTTCTTTGGCTGCCAAGTGTCATGGTACTCAAAGGATTTAGTCTAATTAATAGTTTTGGTTACGTCTTAATCATGACGCTTGCGCAGTTGCCTGGCTATTTCGTCGCTGCTTGGTTAATTGAAAAATGGGGACGGAAAATGGTGCTGAGTCTGTTTCTGCTAGGCACAGCCGCCAGCGCATTAGGCTTTGGCCTAGCCACCGGTTTGCCAATGCTACTGACTGCCGGCATGTTGCTCTCCTTCTTCAATCTCGGAGCTTGGGGCGCGTTATACGCGTATTCTCCTGAACAATACCCAACTGTTGTCCGCAGCAGTGGTTCCGGTATGGCCGCCGGTATCGGCCGCATCGGTGGTGTGGTTGGACCGTTGTTAGTCGGTCATCTTTTGGGATCACACTGGTCAGTTGGCGGCATCTTTAGCATTTTCACCGCCGCCATCCTCATAGCAGTCCTAGCAATTGTCTTCCTCGGCCAAGAAACCATGGGCGTGAAACTTGCCGACACGCTTGAATAGTCTCAACAGACAACAAAAAAGCCTTGTAATTTGCAGGAATTCCCGCAGACTGCAAGGCTTTTTTACTGAAGTTAACGCCGTAATGCGCGAGTAACCGTTTGTTCATTAACAAACGTGAATAACCCGAGATCGCCAAGTTCACGTCCATAGCCGGAGTTCTTCACACCGCCGAATGGCAATTCAGCATTATAGTTTTGGCTTTGATTGGCACCAACCATGCCGGTTTCAATCCGAGCTGCGACTTCTGCAGCGTGATTAGTGTCACCCGCAAAGACTGCGCCCCCCAAGCCATAAGGCACATCATTGGCCAGTTCAACCGCTTCATCTTCACTGTGGACCTTGTAAACGCAGGCAACTGGTCCAAACAATTCGGTACGATAAGCCGGATTGTCCTGATCAATGTCAGTCAAAATAGTTGGCTGGAAGAAAGCGCCTGGCAAATCAACCGGGGTATTGCCATAAACCACTTTAGCACCGTGAGCAATAGCTTCGTCAACTTGCTTCTGCAACTTGTCCTTCGCCTTTTGGCTGGTCATCGGGCCAACATTAACTGTGGGATCACTCGGATCGCCAATTTTAAGATTCTCAAAGCCTTTCTTCAAACCGGCCACAAAATCATCGTAATATTTATCTAGAACAATGAACCGTTTCGAACTGGTGCAGACTTGGCCGCAATTCATTAACCGCGTCTTGATAGCTTCAGGAATCACAGTATCAAGATCGGCCCCATCAAGTACCAAGAAGGCATCCATTCCGCCAAGTTCCAGCAACGACTTCTTCAGATATTTGCCAGCAAGTGCTGCCACTTGCGAACCTGCTCGCTCTGAACCAGTCAGGCAGACCCCAGCAACCCGTGGATCTTTAATGAATGTTTCACTATCCGCATGGCCAATCAGGGCAATTTGGAAGGCGCCTTTATCAGCACCGCCACCCAGTACAGCCTTTTCAAATTCAAGCCCACTAGCTGGCACATTGCTCGATGGTTTGATGATGACTGCATTACCAACCATAAAGTTCGGTGCAAACACGCGCATCAATTGATAATAAGGGAAATTCCATGGTTCAACCCCAAAAACAATCCCGCTTGCAAGATGGTTAATCACAACAGCACCAGCAGTACTATTGATCGGTTGCGGCTGCAACAAAGCCGGCGCCCGATCAGCATACATGTCTGCAATCTCAGCACAGAGTTCCACTTCAAAAAGTGCTTCTTCCGTGCGCTTACCCATTTCTCGCGTAATAATCGCTGCCATTTCGTCAGCGTTATTGCGGAAATAGGCAGCAACTGCATGTAATGTTGCTGCACGCGTTGCTGGATTGACGTTCCGCTCCTGCTTGTAAAAAGCGTGCCCAGTTGCCAACATCTCGCTAATTTGCGTTGGTGTGGTATTTGAGTAAGTTTTTTCTAAGGTATTCGTGTTCGGATCAATGGTCTGATAAGCCATAATTGAAAACGCTCCCTTCATATACTTACTTAATCATAGCTTATTCACGCCTCATATGCCAACTTTAGCAAATTAATTTACTGGCTTTTAATAACGTCCACACAGCAATTGGTCTATATCTTTTGATACATCGGATCAAAAAAAGACCCGCAGCGAGTGCGGATCTTCATGTCGTGCTAGATTCAGATTAGAAGTCTGAAGGGTTAACCTTGATGCCGGGTGCCATGGTAGCAGTCAGCGCCAAGCTCTTGATGTAAATCCCCTTCGTGCTTGCTGGACGAGCTTTCAAGACAATATCATTCATTGCTTTGAAGTTCTCAAGCAGCTTGTCAGCATCGAAGCTCTTCTTACCGATTGGGGCATGGATGATACCAGCCTTGTCAACACGGTAAGCAACCTGCCCAGCCTTGATGTCCTTAACTGCTTTAGCAGTGTCCATCGTAACTGTGCCAGTCTTAGGGTTTGGCATTAAGCCTTTTGGTCCAAGGACACGGCCTAAACGACCAACTTGAGCCATCATTGGCGGTGTTGCAACGGCAACGTCAAAGTCCAACCAGCCGTCTTGGATCTTCTGAACTAAGTCTTCAGCACCAACGATGTCAGCGCCTGCGTCTTCAGCAGCCTTGGCTTGGTCGCCTTGTGCAAAAACGATCACCTTAGCAGTTTTACCAGTTCCGTTTGGCAGCACAACGGCGCCACGAATCTGCTGATCAGCCTGCTTTGGATCAACGTTCAAGCGATAAGCAACTTCAACGGTTTCATCGAACTTAGCAAAGTCGATTTTCTTAAGCAAGTCCACCGCTTCTTCAGGGGTGTACTGCTTGGTCGGGTCAACGGCCTTAGCAGCCTCTAAATACTTTTTACCTTTTTTAGCCATTCTGGGTTTTCCTCCTTGCAAATGTGGTCACTGGGAGATAAGTTTTTCTCCCTTCCACCTGATTCGCTCAGCTTTCACTGAGAATCCGAACAGTGCGTCTTAGCCTTCGACTTCGAAGCCCATGGAACGAGCTGTTCCTTCAACCATGCGCATAGCCGCTTCAACATCGGCAGCGTTAAGGTCTTGCATCTTTGTTTCGGCGATTTCCTTGACCTGATCCTTGGTTACCTTAGCAACCTTTTTGGTGTTTGGTTCGCCGGAACCGTGTTCAACACCAGCAGCCTTCTTCAAAAGAACAGCAGCCGGTGGGGTCTTGGTGACGAAATCGAATGAACGATCTTCGTACACAGTGATCACAACTGGGATAATCATGCCGGCCTGATCAGCCGTACGTGCATTGAAATCCTTAGTGAACCCCATAATATTGATACCGGCTTGCCCAAGAGCAGGGCCAACCGGAGGAGCTGGGGTTGCTTTCCCAGCAGGAATTTGGAGTTTGACAATGTTTGCTACTTTTTTAGCCACGAGACATACCTCCTTAAGTCCGTGATGTGGTTATGATGGCCAGAAGTTTTGACCTCCCACGCGTATGCTGAAAACATACTTGAATAGATTATCATTTTACGGGGTAAAACACAAGTTAAACTCGTAAAAGCACGTGAACCAGTAGGACTCACATTCCAACGATAACAAACACATTCTTGTTAATAATTCTATTTTGTGCGGTTTGTTTCCGACATTCCGAGCGGCCACATAGCGGCGAGGGCTGGCGACCGCGAAGCTAGAGCTGTAGGCACATTTTTGAACTCGCGTACGTTCACAGCCATGGCCGTCCACGTTTGAGGTAACCCGCTTTTGCCCATTCGACCATCCCCAGATAGACTAAGACAATGATGACGGCGCCTGGCCAGTAAGCTGCTGGGAGGATGCCGAAGTCGAAGGCTTTGTGGAGCGGGGATAGGATCAGGAAGAGGCCGACTAATAGCGCCATCATAGTGGAGAGAATCACGATAGCTGAGGCTGGGGCGCGCCAGAATGGTACTTTACGGGTACGCAGGACATGAATGACCAATGATTGTGTGCAGAGTCCAACCACAAACCAACCTGCCTGAAACATGTGTTCTGCAGGTAAACTCGCGGCATGTGCGCCAACGCCCAGTCCGAACCATAAGAACAGGAAGGTGGTAATATCGAAAATCGAGCTTAGTGGTCCAAACGTCAGGGCATAGCGCAGTAGACCATCGGCCCGCCATGGTGTCGGCTTCGCGAGCGTGTCATCATCGACATTGTCCCAAGGAATGGTCATTTGCGAGGTGTCATAAATCAGGTTTTGAAGCAACAGTTGGATGGACAGCATAGGCAAAAATGGCAAGAAAATGCTGGCAATAAGTACGGAAAACGCGTTCCCAAAGTTAGATGCGATCGTCATTTTAATGTACTTCATGGCATTAGCATAAACGCGACGACCCTCAACAATACCGTCTTCCAACACCAGCAGACTCTTTTCAAGCAAAATAATGCCACTGACATCCTTGGTAATATCCGCCGCGGTATCGACGCTGATACCGACATCGGCTTCACGCAAAGCGGCGGTGTCATTGATGCCGTCACCCATATACCCTACCGTATGCCCAGCCCCTTGAGTTGTCTTGATGATGCGGGCTTTCTGCATCGGACTCAGTTTCACGAAAAGATCAGTGGTTTCAACAGCTTCGAGCAAATCATTATCGGTCATGGCATCCACTTCATTGCCGCTGATCACTGCTTGCTCAGGAATCCCGACTTCTTCGGCTACGTGTTGCGTGATGATCGCATTGTCACCTGTCAGCACTTTCACCCGAACACCATGGGCATGCAGCAAGCTGACCGCTTCTTTGGCGTCTGGCTTGGCGGGATCGAGAAAGCCTAAAAAGCCTGCCATGACCATATGTTGCTCATCATCAGTCGTGTAAATGCGTTGTTCATGGACATCCGTACGATAGGCAACCACAATCATGCGCATGCCTTGCCCACTCATCATGGCATTGGTTTGTTCAAGCTGACGTTTGCGTTCGTCAGTCAACGGTAGGATCTCACCATGAAGCTGAACCTGATCACAGACCGCCAACATTTCTTCAAAGGCACCTTTTGTGATCATCCATTGGTGGTCGTGATTGGCTACCACCACTGTCAGTCGCCGGCGTTCAAAATCAAACGGAATTTCATCAATTTTTTCTAATCCCGCTGGCAAGTCCACAATTTCGTCGTGATGTTCTTTCACATAATCAACCACGGCTGTATCCATGAGATTGTGCCAACCGGTTTGATAATTAGCATTCATATAAGCCAACCGCAGCACTGCTGGATCGGTTTTGCCGGTGGCATCCACATACCGCATCACCACAACCCGGTCCTCAGTGATCGTGCCAGTTTTATCGGTAAAAAGCGTATCAATGGCGCCCAAATTTTGAATGGCATGTAATCGTTTAACGATTACTTTCCGCTTCGACATCGCCAAGGCGCCTTTTGCTAAGTTGCTGTTGACAATCATTGGTAACATTTCCGGCGTGAGTCCAACGGCCACTGCTATTGCGAAGAAGAAAGCTTGTGACCAATCCTGCTTCGTCACGCCATTGATGACAAATACGACTGGTACGAGCACGAGCATCATCCCGATCAACAACCGACTGATGGCTCGCATACCGCGCTCAAAACTGGTCGGATCCGTTTTGCCGTTAATCTGACTGGCCATATCACCAAAGTACGTCGCATCCCCAGTCTTCAAAATAACTGCAGTCCCAGAACCGGAAATAACGTCTGTGCCCATAAAAACTAAATTAGGATAGTCAAAGACACTAATATCAGCATCCTGTTCGTAGACTTCAGCACGCTTTTCCACTGGCATCGCTTCGCCGGTGAACGAAGACTGGTTAATAAATAGATCGTGGGTGGCCACTAAATAGGCATCGGCCGGGATCATATCCCCAGTGGCAAGCTGGACGACATCCCCTGGCACGACGTCATCCATCGGCCGTTCCTGCGTCTGACCATCACGCGTCACCGCTGTTGTGTTCGCAATCAAGGCAGCCAAGGCATGGCTAGCTTTTTGAGAGCGGTATTCTTGCCAAAAATGAATCGTCACCGACAGCACAATCATCAGACTCATCATCATCGCGCCATCATAGTCAGCTGTCGCAGTCGATACTGCCACCAAAAAGACCAACACCCAGACAAACGGTTCATTAAAAGCCGAAAGTAAAATCAAATACCATGGGCGCGGATGTTGGGTCACAACAGTATTCGCGCCGACTGCTTCTAAGCGATCCGCAGCTTCGGTACTGCTCAAACCATCTGGATTGGTTTTCAATGCTTGGTAGACTGCTTGATCGCTCATTTGACTGTAGCGCGTCAATGCTGCCGTTTTTTCTTGGGTCGAGGCGCCATGCCCCGACATCGTCTTCTTTAGCATGCTTATTCTCCTATAAGATACGCTGGCAGGCCAAGAAACCGCCACCATGAGGACAATAGAAAAATGAGCTTGATACACCCATTCTTTCCGTGATCATGTATGATGAGGTTGTTGAACGTGCTAGCATATGCGCTTAAGTATCCCCCAAACGTGTAGGCGTGCGGGCAATTAACTTTAACAAAAGGTTACCGTGAATGTAAGATAGTTGTCAAAGATAACCATAGTAAGGAAAGCCTAAAAATTTTTAAAGGGGAGGTTCATGATGCAAAAATCTGCACTTGATCAAGCCGCTGCTATTCGTGCCGGGGTGCTGTCTCCAGAAGAATTGATTGATAGTACTCGTGAGAAAGTGACGGCATTAAACCCAGCGCTCAATGCCATTACCTGGACCCGTTTTGAAGCAGCCAAGCAGGACGCCAATCAACTGGAAGATCACGGTCAACCTTTTTTCGGCGTGCCGTTGATCCTTAAAGGCTTGGGTCAAGACTTTGCTGGCGCTCCAGCAACTTTTGGCAGTCGCTTCTTCGCCAAAGCCAAGTCCGAACACACCAATAACTTTGTTAAGGCCTTGCAACGGCTAGGCTTCATCATCGTTGGTCAAAGTAATGTACCGGAATTTGGTTTTAAAAACATCACAGATGCAGAACTTTATGGCCCCGCCCGTAATCCGTGGAACCGCGACTATTCGCCAGGTGGCTCTTCCGGTGGCGCAGCAGCAGTTGTGGCTTTAGGTATTAGTCCGCTGGCAACCGGTTCTGATGGTGGCGGTTCGATCCGCATTCCCGCTTCTTTTTCCGGCTTGATCGGTTTGAAGCCATCCCGTGGCCGCGTGCCAACCGGACCTGGTGAGTGGCGTGGCTGGCAAGGAGCATCCATCAACTTCGCCTTGACGAAAACCACGGCCGATACAGCAGCGCTACTTCGTGGGCTTGCCACAACCCAGCTAGCTGCTCCTTTCATCGCGCCCCCATTACGCTTAGATCTCGTTGGCGATACACGACCACTGAAGATTGCTTACACCACAACATCGCCTGTTGGCACCCCTGTCAGTGACACCGCTGTTAAAGCCGTCGAAACCGCGGCGGATGCGTTGCGAGCAGCAGGACACCAAGTCGTTGCGGCTGCCCCTGATGTTGACGGTACTGCTTTAATGAAGGCGTACTACATGATGAACGGCGGCGAAACTGCGGCCATGTTTCAGGCATTTGCCGCCCAAACTGGCAAGCAGCCCACCGCTGCCGACATGGAGTTGATAACTTGGGTGATCTATCAGGCGGGCTTGCACACCTCTGCAGCCGACTACAGTCTTTCACTTGGTGCTTGGGATCGCGCAGCAGAAGCATACAGCCATTTTCATGAGAGCTACGACTTGCTGCTGAGTCCAACAACAGCCAAAACAGCGCCCCGCATCGATGCCGTTTTACAATCGCCGGCCATCGTTGTTAAAATGCAACACGCCGCTGAGCTGGCACCGCAGGAACAGCAAGATTTGATTTGGGATCTTTTTGAACCCAGTCTTGAATATTCGCCATTCACGCAACAAGCCAATCTAACCGGTGCGCCCGCAATCAGCTTGCCGACCGCCATCTCACCTGAAGGCTTACCACTGGGCATCCAATTCACCGCCGCCAAAGGCCGTGAAGATCAGCTCCTGCGCATCGGCTACTGGTTTGAACAACAAGGCTTGTTGAAAATGTTACCTGCATCGCTAAAGGAGAAGATCTAATGGGCTCACTTGCTGAATGGTACCAACGCATTCCCACGCCTGATGATTTAACCCGAGTCGAATCACTTTTTGCTAACATTCAGGCACAATTCCCGCAACTCAAGCTCGAATTCAAGTGGAATCAGCCCATGTTCACTGACCATGGTACGTTTATTATGGGCTTTAATCCGTCCAAAAAGCACCTTGCTGTGGCCATCGAGCCGCAAACCATGACGCATTTCATCCCGCAAATCGACAAAGCCGGTTACGACCATAGCCAAATCATTCGCTTCCCACGGCACAAACCACTAGACGAGCAGTTGATCCACGACCTCATCGCCTACACGATTGACCAAAAGAAAGATGCGACTACTTTTTGGCAGCGATAGGCGTGGCTTGATTTTTTGAGAACAAAAAGCCTTGAATCCGATAGTATCTAACGTTTGCTATCCTCGAATCAAGGCTTTTTATTTTGCACCTCACTTGCTTTTTACCTCATCCACTCCGGCTCTATAGTTCACGTACCGCGCCAGTGCGAACAGATAGTCGGACAAGCGATTGCTGTATTGTAAGATCACGGAATCAAGCGGTTGACTCTCAGCATCCAACTGATCCAATGATCGCTCAGCGCGGCGGGCTACTGCTCGACCATATTGCAAGGCCGCCGCCAGCGGATGGCCGCCAGGTAGCACAAAGGCCGTGATTTTCGGAACCGCCGCCATCATTTTATCGATCGCCGTTTCCAATCCCTGTACGTGATCTGCGGTAATCGTTTGATGCCGCGGCACCGCAACATCGGCCAACAGCTCGTACAATTCACGCTGCCGAGCTTCGAGGTCCTCAGCCAACCAATCAAAGTCTGGCGTGGCTTTAGCCTGCGAGGCAACATAGCCTAGCCATGAATCAAGCTCGTCTAAATCACCTAATGCGACAATCTGGGGAGAAAACTTTGGCACCCTTTTCCCGTTAATCTGTTTAGTGTCGCCATGGTCACCGACTTTTGTGTAAAGTTTCAAAATGTGCGCCTCCTCGATCAAAACGTTGCAAGCCCTGCCGTAAAATGGCGAGTACGATCGGGTAAAAAACTAGATTACCGATAGCATGATACGTGTCAAACGGTAACCCACTCACATAGTACGCCCAAAAGCCGAGACCATTCAAACTGCCAATCACCGCCATGCCTAAACTGACAATGAAGCCGTATAGATACCCTAGCAAGCCGGCAAGACCGATTTGCAGCCAAATTCGGCGGCGAATAACTGGCAAAATGGTTACCATAACAATCACAATCACCATGCAGCACGCATAAGCAACAATCTGCGGCAGTGTCCAGAGTCCAAAGCCAAGAAATAAATTGGACACGATCAAGGTGCTCATGGTCAAACTGAAGCCCCAGCGAAAGCCGAGCAACAGCGTGACAATCATTAAAATATCCGTGACAGGCTGCACATTCGGAATAGGAACTTTAACAATCCGCAAAACCGTACATAAAGCGGTCAATAGACCAAGCAAAGCCACCGCCCGAACAGGCGATGGCTTTGTTGCTGATAGCTGCGGCTTCATTTGGTGACACTCAGGTCAAACACCACTTTATCGTGATTCTTGACCGGTTGTTCTGTCGCTCCTTTTTGGGCCATCTTGCCATTAATCGTGTAGAGCCAGTAAGTCTTTTTGGCAACATTTTGCTTTTTGCCAGCAATTTCGGTAATAAAACCTTTAGAAGCCTTCACTGTCCAGCCTTTTTTCAAGCCAGTCATGACAACCGACTTTTTAGGCTGCTCAATCGTTTTCTTGGCAAAAGCCTTGCCATTTTGTTTCAACTGATAAGTCACTACAATCTGGTTAGACTTGCTGCTGCTTTTGGCCGCATTTCCAGAACTGCTGCACCCTGCCAGCACAAACATCGCAACGAAAAAGACCACTAATGAACGTAAAACTTTTTTCAAAATAAACTCCTCCACACTTTTTTATTTAATTGGGCAAGCGCCACCGGCACAATCGGTTTGATCAACGAGCTCAAGGTCCTTTTGATCATGATCCGCGTTTTGAACCGCAAAGACAGCTGCAACGGAACCATGAATTGCGGCACACTTTTGCTTGTAAGTTTTGACATCAATGGGTTCCTTAGGTGCCTGTTTGAAACCAGCACCTACGTAGGGCAACATCGACGTCGACTTAATGACATGGCGATACTGGGAAAGCAAACCAGCAATTTGATCGGCTTCTTTTGGTTGGAAGGTGACCGTGCAACTGACCGCGTTGTCAGACCAGTACGTCTGCAAAAATGCTTGCGTGGCAATCTGTTCAGCAATTGACACCGTTCCGGCTGAGGCAAAGGCAGGATCATCAGCGTGGGCGGCGCGAATTGGGAATTCAACCACCATCGTGCCTTTCGTGTAAACATCTGGTTCAATGTGATAACCGCATGCCTGCAGAGCTGGTAACAACGGATCGTTGCCTTGGAACCGAATGCGCTGAATCAGATAACCAGCATAATGGAAATGCATCCCTTCTGAAACGCCGGCAAGTTTCGCCACAGTCCCTGAAGGTTTAACCGTTGTATGTTTTCGCGACGGTTCGCAGCCCAAAGCATCTGAGTAAGCCTGATCGGCATCGACCACAGTGTGATACAAACCATCAACGGCTTGTTTAATTTCCGGATCGTAAATCGGTTTCTGGACCATTTTGCCAGTTTGCGGATCAACGACTGACTCAAACCCGCTCACAACCCGCCGGCCAAAGTCATTCAGGAACCAGTCTTGAATACCAGACATGGAAACACCGATACGCCGATTCTTCTTGATGATATCACGCGAAACCTGCCAGTCATAATGACTAAAGGTCACCCGCTTGGCGAATCGTGCTGCCAATGTGAAGGCCTGTTTCAGCTTCCATCCTTGCTCAACTGCAACAACTGGAAAGACTTCAAACAGATTGCAAGGTTCTCCATTGGCCAAGGAAATCTCACCGCAAGGGTTGGTACCCTCAACATCAGGATCGTTTTCCGCATTTTCGCCATCAGCAATCCGACCAAACCGCCGTGACAGTTCAAGATTCACAATCCCGGGTTCGCCATTTTTGGCAATGGCGTGAGCAACCGGCGAGTAAGCATCGAATTGTGTATTGATCGCAACACTATTGTTCGACGCCCAACGATGATGATAAAGCTGCTTTTGATCCTGCTTCATCGTGATAAAATCGTCATCGTCTGCTGAGCCGAGTGACATTTCAGCGGAGCGCCGAACATTGCCAGCAACGACTGTTTTACCGATCAAATTACCAATATCAGTCGCATCCACCGCCGTCAAGTGTTGGCCAACGCGAGCATTGAGCAACTTGTTGATATCCAATAACATCTCAATCAATGGCATCGGTCCAGAGGCCGTACCGCCAAAACCGTGAATTCGTGCACCCTTTGGCCGAATGTTGGTGATATCTAAAACCAGTTTTGTCTGACCGCTTGGATTAGTCGCGGCAAAATGATGGTCGATCACTTTCGCGTTGGCTAACACCCAACCTTCTCGCGTATCTGGCAAGGCACAATGATCAGCCTGTTCACCGGCATGTGCTTTTTCCCACTCGTCACGGTCAACCGCACCCATTTTCAAAGAATCAGCATAACTCGCGCTATTGCGGCCAATCACAACCGTCAACTCAAGCTTGGTCGCAACAGGTGGCAGCTTTGCAATATTATCCTTTGTCACCGAAAACCCAACGCCGCCGCCTTTCATCAGTTCATCAAACATAAAGGAGTATGGCATCGACACAGCCGGCTGCGAGACGGGATAATCTTCAGGCACAATGTGTGATTGGCCATAAGGTTGCGGGCGAATGGCGATGAACCAGCAATTGTTCAAGGCATCGCCATTGCGCTTTTGATAATCTGTTCCGGAAATCCACAAATTACGGCCTGAAGGTGTGCCCGCCAAACCATAAATCAGTTTAAAAAGATTCCGTGCTTCTTTTTGCAATGTTTCAACGACCTTGGGATCAGGATTCGCTGTATGTAGGCGCGGATCAAGGTTAATGTTACCTTCAACCACGCGCTTGACGGTTTCGTCCCAGTTTTCAGTGCGTTGAGCATCTGGCAGCCACCGAGCATAAGTACGTTTATAAGTGACCCAGCCAAGTTCACCCCAATGTGGTTTTATTTCTTTTTTAACCTCGGCAATAAAAGCTGGTGCCAAGGTGATTGGTTTCGTCATAACTTGCATATCCGTACCTCCCGTATACAAGATATGGTATATCCTCATAGAGCTTATATCAAGATATAGATTTAACAATAACAACTGGTTAGATGACGGTAACTGGTGGCCGACAGTGCGTTCGCCTTTTCCAGAAAATTCTGAGCAAATTAAAAAATCGTCAGAGCAAAAACGTCTCCGACGATTCCTATGTGTTCAAGTTAGAAAACCGGACCAACATATGGTCGAACCAGCACATGTGCTAAATCTAGCGTCTTGAGCTCGGCAATTTCTTGAACGAAACAAGTGATCGATCCAGCTAACATCAGGTTCATTGGCATCTTGCCAACTTGAACGGCGACGATCGGCATATGATGCGCATAGGCGTACCCGATTTCAAAAGCCGTGCCAGGATCAGGCGTATCGCCAACATAATCTAGGATAGCCACCATGGTTGTCGCCTGATGCAAGCCTTGAATGTCTTCACCAAAGACCTGACGCTGCCAGCCTGGTGAGTTTTCTTCCAATTTAGCTTTATTAGTATCATCGCGGGGTGAGAAAACACCGGTCACCGACTTGTTGACCTGCAATGCTGCCAAGACTTGATCAAGTCGCTTTGTTTGAGCCGCATCAAAGAATGGTGCGGCGACATAGATTTGTGCCATTTAGTTTCCTCCCACTTTTGTGACGTGACCAGCAGCACTAAAAATCACGCTGCCGCTGCCATAAATATTCAACAATGTCGTGATCGACAAGCCGATTTTCATGCAACAGGCTGTGTGCAGCCCGCGGGCCGCGGATCACGACCTCGGTATAATCTTTGATGCGGTCTTTGACCAAATAGCGAATTGCAAAACTGCTGTTGATCGCCACTTCACCATCATGGCGGCCGCCAATTAGTAAATCACCAGCGATATTCAGCCACCGCAGATTTGCCGGTAAATTACCAATTGTCTTTTGAAACTGTTGATAAATCGGTGCAGCATGTTCCGGCCCGGTGCGGGTCAACCGCCAATTTAAGATTGGTGATCGTTGCGCCACCTCTAAATCATTCATCGGCGCAGCAATCGTGACTAGATTGGCGACAGGCACTGTCGGCTTGCTCAAAAGATATAAGACAGCTGTGACACCACCCATCGAATGGCCGACAATGTTCACCTCTGCAAACGCCTGTTGCGTTTGCAACGCTGCGATTACCTTTTCCAAGCCATGCAACTGAGCTGCTGGACGCACCGCCTTATCTGTGAACAACACTTGGACTGCTGCATGATGATTTAGGTTAAGCTGCCCACGCAAATGCACCTTGCCATCTGGCGCAACAATCGCTACAACATCTTTGCTGAGTCCATAACGGCGCTGGAGCCGCCAGAGCATGTGCCCAAACGAATAGCGTGTGCCAAGGTGCCCAGGAATAAACAAAGTAGGTACCGGATCCATCACCAGCGGAACCGGTTGATACCCCGGCCGTGCCAGCAACAAATAATCTGCCAGACCGCCTACAACCACGACAAGACCAATGGCCGCAACGATCCAGAACCAGCCACTCATGAGCTAAGCCTACAGCTTGTCGACTTGATCGAAATCCAGTTCCGCGGTAACTTCGCGGTCGAACATTTCGGTGACAACTTTCAACTTCATCTTTTCCTTATCAACTGCCGTGACTTTACCGTGCATACCGGTGAAAGCACCATCAATAATCGTCACTGGTTCGCCAACATCGAATTCAACGTCATTGTGACGGGTACTCATACCCATAGAATGCAAAACATTGGCAACTTCTTCAGGCAATAGTGGTGCAGGCTTAGAGCCAGCGCCGTGAGACCCGACAAAGCCGGTCACACCCGGTGTGTTACGAACAACGAACCATGATTGATCAGTCATCACCATTTCAACCAACACGTAACCAGGGAAGGTCTTCTTCATTTCGATCTTCTCTTTACCATTCTTTTGTTCATGTTCTTCTTCTTCAGGCACAACCACACGGAAAATATAATCGTCCATGTTCATACTGCTCGTCCGCTGTTCAAGGTTGGTCTTCACCTTATTCTCGTAACCGGAATAAGTATGCAACACGTACCAGCGTTTTTCTGCCGATGTAACTGTTTCAGCCATAATGCGTCTCCTTTAAGTGTTTTGAGTCAAAATAAAAAACCGTCATCGAAGGCGGTTTTTACACTGACAAGAGTATACCAAAAAATTGGCGGTTTGTCAGGTATCAGTATAGGAAGGCCTGAAAGATCATGTTAATGACCCAATCAACTGCCGCAAAATAAATGGCAAAGATAATGGAAGTCATGATGACGGTGAAGGTATCACGCCGCGTTTGCCGAGCAGTCGGCCAAGTGACGGCTTTCATTTCTGCGAAAACACTTTTGATAAATTTCATCATTCTGCTCCTTCCATGTTTACTTTGTCTCTTGATGGACCGTTACCCGGCCACAGTGTTTACAAAATTTTTTTAAGGTTAATCGTTCTGTTCGTTTTGGGTTTTCGGGAACAAAATAATTCCGTTGCCCACAAACCGAGCAAGCAAGTGCTACTTTCTTAGCTGTCATGATGTTCCCTCCAGTCACGTCCAATATCTTACCAAGATTATGGGGAGATGGCAAGCAGTGAGGGTGAGCCATAATTTCTTCGTAGGACTTGGGCTTCATTCAATTCCGAATAATCGTAGGATGATCCTAGGCGAAAAGTTTTCTTGCCGTGCCAAGGCAAAGCAATCAATAATCCATGAGAAGTCAAAAAAGAATACCCAACCACAGCGTCAGCAACAACGTACCACCAACAGTTAATAATGATTGAATCGTGAAAATAAAGGTTTTATCTTTACTTGGCTTGCTTGTGTAACGGCGAGTATTGTTGCGTACTAGCGGCCAAGTTGCTAGCACTAGCAGGCTCCAAAATGGTAACGCGCGGGTTAGGACACCTAGAATCAGTGCAGCGAAAGTGATGAACGGGATGAGGCGGTACCATTGCAAGGCGCGTTTGCGGCCTAGGAAGTATGGCAAGGTGAAGCGCTGATTTTTGATATCTTGATCCATGTCGGCAATGTTGTCAGCAAACATCACGGCGGCATTTAGAATGATAACTGGCAAAGCCGCGAGTAAAAGTTGCAGGAGCCAGCCTAGATCAAATGAAAAGGTGAAGGTGCGCCGTCCCAACATCAAATTAAGCGGACTTGGGGCGGGCATGTTGATCAGCACAGCAATGATGAAAGTACCATAACCTTCCACAAAACCGGCTAACAACTCACCTAGGGGCAGGCGGGACAAAGGAACCGGGCCAAAGGTATACAGAATAGCCACACCAACACCAATCGCGCCGATCACGAGCAGACTAAGGTTGGTGCGCATGACCAAAATGATGCCTAATATCACACTCACCAGCAAAATCACGATGGTCAAGGCGAGCATCCCCCACGGTGACAGGTGCTCACGGCCAATAATATTTTGCCGTTGCTGATAGCTTTGATCTTTGGCTTTAAAATAATCCTGAACATTGTTAAAACCAGTCACAAACAAGGCAATCGCTAACTGCGCAAGCCCATAGATCAGGCTATTGACCCATGAAAATTGCTGAAATGCCCAGCCTGCATAGCTAATGCCCAGCACAAATGGCAACATGCTAGCCGCCTTAGCGGGTAATCGAATAAATTCCAGAAAAAGTGGCCAAGTTAACCGATGATATGGTTCGCTCATAGGATCGCCCCCATTCCCAAGCCCAAGACCAGTAAACCATTTTCAATAACGAGATTGATGACCGCAGTATGAAAAGTACGCTGTTTGCTGGGGTCACGAATGAATCGGTGGACATTTTTGATCACAAGCGGCCAAGCAAGTTCTATCACCAACGTCCAAGCTGGCAATGCACCAAAAATGACGCCAAAAATAATGGCTAAAAACCCAACATACGCCAGCAGCGCATACACGCGTGGCGACCACCAGCTACCCAAATACATCGGCAAAGTGTGCCGGTGATTACGCTGGTCCTCATCAAGATCCGACATGTTATTGGCTAACATAATATTAGCAATGGTTGCCATAGGCGTCACGCAAGCCAACCCTAATGCAATGATGGCAATAAAGTCACCGCGCAAGACAACATTCGGCCACCCAAGATCCAGTGCCAGCAATCGACCCGGTGCAATATTGACATACGTGGCAATCACTGGAATGCCCAGTCCCATAACGATACCAGAGAAGATTTCACCAAGCGGCAGCCGTGACAACGGTAACGGTCCCCATGTATACAAAATGCCAATGGCAAAACAGGCCATGCCCATCAATAATAGTAGCCAATCTGTCCGCCAAACCAGCACCAAGCCGATCAATGAGGCGACAATCAGCATACCGATAATCATTTTTTCTACCAGCTTGGGTGCTAAATTTGCCCGGCCAATGACATTGGTGGTTGTTTGATAATGTGCATCTTTAGCCTTACGATAATCCATCAAATTGTTAAGTGCAGTGGTCATCATGTCAAAAAGCAGCATCGCCATAAAAAACAGGATCGTATTCACGGCATTAAAAGTGTGAAAATACGTCACCGCAAATAAAGTGCCAATCGCAAACGGCAAGATACTCGCAAGTTTCGTGCGAATTTCAACGAGCTCAAAAAATACCGACAACGGCATAAACTACCCCCTTATTTTTTTAACGTCGCAAGTGTATAGCCTGAATCCTTCAAAAGCTTAAACTTGTCCTTCAACCCTGAGCTGACATAAACCTTTTTATCTTTCGTAATAAAAATAGCATCGGCATACTTCAGCTTTTCAATATAGGCCATCCCACCAGCTAAGCCCTTGTCAAATGTTGCGGTTGACAAGGCATCGCCATCGACACTCTTTTTGGTCACAATGGAAACGCCCATTAAGTTATTGTCGAACGGATAGCCGGTTTTAGGATTCATCAAATGCATATAGATTTTCCCATCGACCTTGAGATACCGTTCATAAATACCAGAGGTCACGACCGTCATGTTGCTAGCTGGCAGTGTGCCGATAGCGGTCCCGCGTGGCTTCTTCGGATCTTGAATGCCGACGTTCCAATCTTTTTTCACGTTCTTTGGGCTCTTGCCCATCACATAAATATTACCGCCCAAGTCGATGATCGCAGTGGTCACTTTCTTGGCCTTGAGGGTTTTAACAACTTCATCCGTAATAAACCCTTTTGCAATCCCGCCGAGATCAATCGCCATGCCCTTTTTCTTGAGATAAACGGTTTGCTTCTTGGCATTCAAAACCACATCCGGATAATGCACCAAAGGCAGACGCTCATCAATTTCACTTTGTGCTGGCTTTCGAGCATCCGCAAAGCCTATGTGCCAGAGACTGGTAATCGGACCGATTGCCAAATCAAAAGCACCCTCGGAATTTTCGCTGTAATGTTTGGCAGCAGCGATGACACGATAAACACTGGGGGTCACGTGCACAGGTTTGATGCCAGCATTTTTGTTAACCGCATCCACCTCTGACCCTTTTTGATTGACCGTCAACTCATCAGCCAATTGTTGGACGCGGGCAAACGCCGCATCCAAAGCACCTTGCTTGTCCTTGTCATAGATTTTCACCGTCACCACGGTTCCCATCAGAAACTGGGTATCCGAATACGGATCGCCTTCGACTAACGTGCGCTTTGCTGCCGTTTTGCCGGCACAGGCCGTTGCGACTAATGCCAGTAACATCAGCAGAACGACTACAAATCGTTTCTTCATCATTTTCCTCCAAACGTCCGCAGACTTTGAAACCTGCTCGCGCTCTGTCATTATATAGGGACTTTGCGGCATAAGAAAAGAACCTGTTCAAAAAAGTTCTGAACAAGTTCTTACTTGGTTGAGCAATCGTACTAGACCGATTGCATCACCGAACGTCACAAAAGTGTGACATCACATTAGTTGTTATAAACAATATTGTCGACTTCAATCTTGTTAGTGTTGCCATTTTGAGCAGCATTGACAAGTTGGTCAGCATACAAGATGAAGGTATCGGAACTGTGGGTCGCACCGGAAACAACATCAACCTTGGCTGGTGACTGTTTAGCAACCAGTGACTTATTCAGTTCAGGAATGTATTCCTTAGGGCCGACTTTGTTGACCTTCTTCATATTTGCTTCGTACTTCGTATCAAGCGTCTTGGACTTGCCATCTTTGTTGATGTTGTCGTAGTTGCTCTCTGTGATCTTGCCATCCTTAACTGTGATGGAGAAGGTGACACGATAACCGTTGAAGTAGTTCTTTTCTTCAAGTGTGTAGGTCCCGTCCTGCATCTTGCCGGTGTTGTTAACTTCGATTGTCTTTGTATCGCCAGCTTGTGCAGCTTGGATCAATTGCTGTGCATAGTTCTTAAAGGTCATACTGGAATCAGTCGCACCAGAGATAACATCAATAGCGCCAACGTTGGTTCCATTCTTTTGGAAGGACTTGTTCAATTCTGGGATGTATTCCTTCGGGCCAACTTTAACCTTAGCCTTCATTGCCTTTTCATAAGCGGCATCCTTCGTCTTGGACTTGCCGTCTTTGTCGACGTAATCATATTTAGTAGAAGTAATCTTGCCATCTTTAACGGTCATCGCCATTTGTACTTTATAGCCATGATCATAGCCGGTTTCATCCAACTTATAGGTGCCATCTTTCAGTGCACCGCCAGCAACCTGTTTCTGTGATGATGATTTCTTAACCACTTTGCTGCTAGATGCTTTACTGCTTGTTGAATTTTTACTGCTGGAACTACTGCTGCCACATGCACTTAAAACTAAAGCAGACAGTGCAACAACGGCTGTCCCCGTCACAACTTTACTTAACTTCATGACATTTACCCCTTTTGCAGTTAGTTACTGCGATATTGTGTTTTCAATCACATAATTAGTTTAGCTAGTCACTTAGAAAAAATCAACTTATTACGGGTATTATAAGCGCTTTCTCATTTTCTAATATCGCGACGTAGACCGGATTTCTGTGTTTTTTTACACAAAAATGTTCGGATTTAGAAAAAGACGTCCGGAACGTTAGACATTAAGTAAAATTAAAGGCTATAATGGCTTAGACACATACTTGTGAATAGTATGGTAAAGCAAATGGTAAGGAGTGTTATGCATGGCGAAAACCAATATCGTCGTGGTTGGCGCGGGGTTTGCCGGGGTATATGCGACAAAGCACCTGGCCAAGCACTACAAACGCAATAAAGACGTGACGATCACGCTGATCGATCGCCACTCGTACTTCACCTATGTCACTGAGCTGCATGAAATCGCAGCGGATCGTGTTCCGGAAGATGCGATTCAATATGATTTGCAGCGCCTGTTCAACCGGCGTAAGAACGTCAAGGTTGTGACAGATAACGTGACAGGCATTGATCGTGATAAGAAAGAAGTTGTCACGGAAAATGGCAGCTTCCCTTATGATTACGTGATCTTAGGCATCGGTTCGCAGCCAAATGACTTTGGCACACCGGGCGTTGCCGAACACGGTTTCACTTTGGGTAAGTGGGAAGACGCGATTCGGCTGAAGCGGCACATTGAAGATGTCGTTCGCCGCGGTTCTGAGGAACACGATCCAGCAAAACGCAAGGCATTGTTGTCCATTGTGATTGTTGGTTCCGGTTTTACTGGGACAGAAACAATCGGTGAACTGCGTGACTGGCGCGACACACTGGCAAAACAGTACAAACTTGATCCAAATGAAATCCAATTCAGCTTGATGGAAATGGCTCCGACCATTATGAACATGCTGGATCGTTCAGATGCCGATAAAGCTGAACGTTATATGGAAAAGCGTGGCATCAAGGTCATGAAGAACACTGGCGTTGTCGGTGTTCATGAAGACCATGTTGATTTGAAAGACGGCTCAACTTTCCCAACCTGCACCTTGGTATGGACGGCTGGGGTTAAGGCAACTGACCAAGCGAAGGACTTCGGTTTGAAGCAAGGCCGGGCTGGCCGGATCTTAGTAAAGAACAACATGGAATCCCAAGACGATCCAAGCATTTATGTTGTTGGGGATGTTTCCTTAGTTGATCAAGACGGTACTGGCAAAGGCCAACCGCAAATTGTTCAAGGTGCTGAAGCCACTGCGCTGACTGCTTTGACCAATATTGAAGCTAAGCTTGAAAACAAACAACAAGTTGAATACAAAGCGAACTATTCTGGCTTCATGGTCAGTCTCGGTTCTAAGTATGGCGTTGCTAACATCATGGGGTGGCTCCATCTTTCCGGCTTCTTTGCGATGTTGATGAAGCATTTGGTCAACATGCTCTACTTCATCCAAGTTTATTCCGGTTATTATTTATTCCAGTACTTCATGCACGAGTTCTTCCGGACACGTAACGGCCGTAACATGTTCCGCGGTCATCTGTCTCGGCAAGGCAACGTTTTGTGGACGCTTCCTGCCCGCCTCACGTTGGGTGCCATGTGGTTGATTGATTGCTGGCCAAAGATTCAAGGCAAGGAATCATGGTTCATTGATAAACTGCGTCTGCCGTTCACGTGGCTGCAGCCAGCCGCAACCAGTGGTGCTTCTGCTGCTGGTGCCGACGCAACCAGTGCAGCAACCGGCGCTGCTGCCGGTGCAGCAAAGGCAACGAAGACTGTCTTCTCACTGTCCTATCAGTATGGAAACGATCCAATGATGGTCTTTGAAAAGATGCCAAACTGGTACTACAGTATCACCAAGGCATTGATTCCAAATCAACAAGTCGCCTTCTTTATGCAAAAAGCCATGACCATCATGGAAATCTTGATTGGCCTTGCATTGGTTGCCGGCCTGTTCACATGGTTGACCTCTGCAGCAACTATCGCCTTTGTCGGTGTCTTCTGCTTAAGCGGTATGTTCTACTGGGTTAACATCTGGATGATTCCAATGGCGTTCGCCTGCATGAATGGTTCTGGCCGGGCATTTGGGCTTGATAAGTGGGTTGTCCCTTATCTCCAGAAAGTCTTCGGTAAATGGCGTTACGGCACACCGCGATCCTTGTACGGTACCGACACGCTTAAATAACTGTCTACACAAAAGGCTCTGGGTGGACTTACCTAGAGTCTTTTTTCAAGAGCGGGAAGCTGTTGTGACCATCTTTTCCGGCCATAACTGCTCCCCGTCCTTCGTGTTCAGGCGTAGCATAAAGTGCATGCCATGAACATGAACTTATCCAGCGGTTTAGATTGGAGCACCAGCATGAAACAGCCCAGCACATTCAAACGTTATCTCAAAATGATTCGGCCTTTCGATTGGATCATCGTTGGCGGTCTGTTCCTTGCGGCCTTCATTCCTTATGTCATCTTTGCGGTACACGAGAATCAGCAGCAACAAGCTGAACCACAACGTGTGCTCACAGCCGTCGTCACGCATGACGGCCATGAGGTTTACCGCAAACGACTGACTGGCCATACCGGCACCAGTCGTTTCACCTACCGCGCTAAAGACGGCGATTGGAACAAAATCGAAGTTAAAGATGCAGGTGTCGCAATCACAGAAGCTAACTGTCAAGATCAGGTCTGTGTCCGGCGCGGACGCATCACCAAGCCTGGGCAAACCATCGTCTGCTTGCCGCATAAACTGCTCATCGAAATTAAAGCAAACAAAGGCGGCGGAAGTACAGGGGGTATGGTGACTGAATGAGCACGTATAAAGCTGACCGTACCCGACAATATATTTATATTGCCCTACTCTGCGCCCAAGGGGTCATTATTGGCCTCCTTGAACGCATGATTCCGTTCCCGTTCGCCTTTGCACCTGGGGCCAAACTAGGCTTAGCAAACCTGATTACCATCATTTCTCTGTTCACGATGTCGATCCCCGACAGTTTTATCCTAATGTGTCTACGTCTCTTGCTCACCACCCTACTTGGCGGCACGCTTTCAACATTCCTTTACAGCGGCGCTGGTGCCGTCTTGTCTTGGTTTGGCATGCTGCTCATCAAACAATTAGGTGAAAAACGCGTCAGCATGATCGGCATCTCGGCAGCCGGCGGCATTTTGCACAATGTTGGCCAGCTTTTAGTGGCGTCGTTGATCGCCCAAAGCTGGACTGTCATGCTTTATCTGCCGGTACTTGCTTTTATGGGCATCCTTGCTGGCATCGCAGTCGGCATCGCAGCCAACTTTCTTTTTGAACACATCGATATCTTGCGGCGACTGCGCTACGACCGAACCAAGCGCCGCAAAAAAGGAGCTACACATGAAAATTCATCCCATGTGGCATGAATACCCAACGTTAGCGCCGGAGCTGGCTTCAGCGCTAGCCATGATCGAAAAACAGATCACGACCAACAACACACCGGTCGCCAAGGCAATCATGGAGATGATCAATGGCGGCGGCAAACTGTTGCGTCCCGCTTACTGTCTGCTTTTTTCACGGTTTCAAGACGTTGATCGCGAGAAGATGATCGCCTTGGCAGCGGCCATTGAAACCCTGCACACAGCGACCTTGATTCACGATGACATCATTGACAAATCGCCCACCCGCCGCAATCAGGTCACCATCCAGAAGCAATTCGGACCAGACACAGCGGTCTATGCCGGCGACTATCTTTTCGTTGTCTGCTTCAAGTTACTGTCGCATTATGCGTCAAGCTTACGCAGCATTCAGCAAGACAGCGGCAGCATGGAAAAGATTCTTAAAGGTGAACTGGATCAAATGGCCACCCGCTACCAAACCAAGATTACCATCGACGACTATCTTAAACAGGTTTCCGGTAAGACTGGCCAACTTTTCGCCCTCAGCTGCTTCATCGGTGCCTACGAAAGCGGCAGCAGTCCCACCTTTGCTAAAAACGCTGAAAAAATCGGCATGAACATTGGGATTGCTTTCCAACTATTAGATGACATCCTCGATTACACCAGTGATGACGACACTCTCGGTAAACCAGTGTGCGAAGATGTTCGCAGTGGCGTCTACTCTGCACCATTGATCCTGGCCATGCAACGCAATCGGCAAGCTTTCTTGCCACTGCTAGCAAAAAAAGATCAGATCACCGATGCGGAAATGAATGAACTGCGCCAGCTCGTCATCCACCATCAAGGCGTTGAGCAAGCTTACGCCATGGCCCAGAAACGAACTGAACAGGCCATCGCCGGTTTGCAAAAACTACCAGCAGGCGCTGCGCAGGATGATTTGATTCGCTTGACGCAGAGCTTGTTGAATCGGAAAGCTTAATTGAACTGGCGTGATTGTAGCTGACGGATCGTAATTCCTGTACTGGACTCGTAACTCATTAGAATCCGCGTAATCTAGTAAAGGTCTAAACTATAGAATCCTTTGCCGTGCCAAACTCCGCAATCTCCGGCCAGATGGGTGGCGACGCGAAGCTAGAGCGGTGACGGCGCTTCGAGCCCAAAGCCCGGTCTCGAAGTCGCCTAACAACATCAGCTCCAAGCCCGGTCGCTGTGTTGTTTGCACGGCTGAGCCCCATCTGGCCTACGATTGCTCCGCCTTGGCACTGACGTCTTTAAAGCTGTCTTAGTAATTTAAATTTATCCATGCAGAAACAAAAAAGGCACAGCCAAAAGTAGTTGCTCTTTGCTAGCAGCATACTTTTGACTGTGCCTTTTTAATTTTGTTGGATGAATGGCTCGCCGTCAGCCATTTTCCCCATACTTAAGATAAAGCCCTTCGCCATTGGTCACTTATCCAAACGGTGGCTGGCAGCGCGATCACATACACGACCAAATCAAATGAGGTAAAGTGCGTGTCATAGAGCGTAAAAAGATAAACGCTCGTTACCCCAAGTAATATTAGTTTGTGCTGCCAAAACCATCGAAGGGTTTTTCTTCATGAGTGAACCTCATTTTGACTGTCTGACTCGCTTTGGTTATCTATGAAACCGATAACCATCACCGTTTGACATTATTGATTGTCGCCGTCGTGCTTTTCTCGTTGTGCCATAAAATAGGTGTAAGCAACCTGCAACGCCCAGATAATGGTTAGAAATACAGCCAAGATCACCGTTATGAAAACACTGCCTGATGTCCATGCAATCAATGCAATGGCCAGCACCCCAAAAGGAAACATCCACAAGGTCCGACGCAGCTTGCCACGATAACTCATCGCCCAGTAATTGAAGCCTCATCCTTATTTTTATTTTCCACTAGTGAACCCCCTCTCGCTGAAAAGATCGGTTACAAATAAGAGCTTTTGCTAAAATTTGCTCTCAGCATAGCATGATTGATTTTTACAGACAACTTTTGATTTACACTAGTAGCAAAAAGACAAGACGCCTCAGCCTTCAATAGGCCGTACGCCTTGCCTTTATATCAATTCCATCACTTATGGGTCTGCGCTGCGACTTCTTTGCCAAACTCGGTTTGATCAAAATGATCGATGATGTCCTTAAGCTCAGCGTATCGCAGACTGGCGCCGAACAATGGACTACCTGGTTCGGTCATGATGCCGTCTGCCAAGTTATTGTGCACAACGGTATCAAATCCCATATGATCGACAAAAGCTGCCACAGTAGCGACTGCCTCTGGATCGTTGCCGGTCACAAATAGTGCTTTGCGTTTAGGATCGCCTTTGGGCCGCGCCTCTTCTTGCAAATTGTGATAGCCCATATGATTGAATGCCTTGACGATCCTGGCATCTTTGAAATAGGTCTGAACTTGTTCACTGGAAGTCGTACTTGGGTCTAAGACTTCTTCGCGAATGCCATCTGTTTCCCACCAGTAGTTCATTGCATCAATCACCAACTTGCCCTTCAGCAAGTCGGCATCAATGTTCTTGTAACGACTGAGTGGAATTGCTAACAAGATAATGTCACTGTTAGCGACAACATCAGCATTTTCGGACGCAATTGCGCCAGGAACGAGTGTTTTAATGGTTAAGGCGATTTTTTTGACTGATCCCGAACCGGAAATACGTACCGTATAGCCGGCATCTAAAGCTAGACCAGCAAGGACAATGCCGACTTTTCCGGCACCGATGATACCGACGCGTTGAATAGCCATCATTTCACCGCCGCCTTTTCTGTCAGAATTTCTTTGACCCGCGGGATGACTTTCGTACCATACAGCTCAATCATTCGTTCGCGCTGTGCCGCCGTTTGATTACCAGCACCGTAGACAAGATCAAACCGGCCGAGATCAAGCAAGTCAATGGTCGCCGCCATGCGTCGGGCCACGGTCTCTGGATCGCCCACGTAGAAAGAGCCGACCTTGGTTTCGCCTTCAAACTGTTCACGACTCATCGGCGCCCACCCACGCGTTAAGCCAATGCGATCAAAATTGGCTTTGATATTTTTAAACGCAACTTCAACGGCTTCGTCTTCGTCATCGGCAATGAAGCCGTGGGAATGGACAGCAATCGGAAATTCCGGTTTGCCGAGTTCCTTGGCCGCCGCGTGATATAACTCGATATACGGCTTGAACCGGCTCGCCTGACCACCGATGATTGCGATGATCACTTTGTAGCCAAAATTGACGGCACGAATCACCGATTCCGGCGAACCGCCGATGCCAATGTAAGTTTCGAGTTTGCCATTTTCGGTTTTAGGATAGACTTCCTGATTTTTCAAAGCAGCTCGGAATTTGCCCGACCAAGTAACCGCCTTTTCATTGCGCAAAGCATCATACAATCCCAATTTCTCGTTGAACAAGTCGTCATAATCGGTTAAATCATAGCCAAATAACGGGAAGGATTCAGTAAATGAACCCCGGCCCAACATGACTTGTGCTCGCCCATTGGACAGTGCATCCAAGGTCGCAAATCGCTCATAAACTCGTACAGGATCATCGGAACTCAGCACAGTCACTGCTGTTGCAAGTTTAACCTGTTTGGTGACCGCCGAAATAGCCGCCAAAACCGTTTCCGGGCTTGACACACTGTAATCTGGTCGATGATGCTCGCCAACACCAAAAACATCAATGCCCAAGTCGTCGGCCAGCTTCCCCTCGCGCACAATTTGCCGAATAGACGCTGCTGCAGTTTGCAAGCTGCCGTCTTCATTTGCCACGATGTCACCAAAAGTTTCCAGTCCAAATTGTAAATGCTCAATGTCTACCATCGAAAAGCCTCCCAACCGATAATACTTACTTTTTGTAAGTCAATGATATTATCATAGGCTTTTTTAAGATGCATGGCAACCTTTTGGAGGGTGACCAGTCACACGATCAAATATAGGATTAAGCCGGCTATAGAAAAGTGACTTCCAAGTTGAGGAGAAGCCTGCAGTCACCAAAGCAATGCGAACCAATACATCTCATTAATACCGGCATTTTCTCGTTTGATAAATCTCACCTGCGATACTGCTGTTAGCGTCTTGTCATCAACAAGAAGGCAACAACCCTAAACACGAATATACCGGCCTACTGGTTACGTTTCTGGCTCCCCAAATGATATTAAGAGCGCGCTCACAAGACGCGCTTTCCGTCTCCCTGCGGTATGCGTTTCGAATGCTTCAGATATCGGTAAAAACAAGTTTGACTCTATCTTCACAAGTCGTTCATTTCGTGATAGCTTATTGATTAATCAAGCAGTCTTCCATTGATCACAACGAAGGAGCAAATTCATGAATCTACCTCAACGGCAACATGGATTTTTGTTGACCCCCAATGCTAATCTGCATATGCGTCCCTTAACATACTGTCTTTTAAGTACACTTCTATTCGGGCTTCCCTTTAGTGCCTTCATGAGTATGCTCATCTCCTACAGAAGACTTTGGGCAGTTGTTTCAGTTGTCGTCATATGTCTCATGATCTTCCTTGCCAGCATTATTACAGTCATTTCAAACGCCAAAAAAGAGACTTTGCCAAGCCTCTTTAAAACAAAACGGCGATGGTTAATCCAATTACTAGGAGCCCTTGTAGAAGCTGCTTTGTTTCTCTTCATAAAATTTTTAACTAGCCAATGAAGCATCCCCTTGTACAAGATGAATATTCAATGGCTGAAATTGCTGGATCTTGATCCCGAAAGTTTGTTGGCTACTAATGTTTGATTGCAAAAAAAGACCCAGTAACTTCTCTTGTTCTGCTCATCCTGGCAGGACAAAATTGAAGTCCACTGTGTCTTTTTTTAATGTCATCAAATTTGAGAAGGCTGGGTCATCCTCATAGCTACTCTTTCGGCTTCGGCCGTCGCTCCAAATGCCGTCGCATTTTGTCTAGCAAGAATAGCTGGTCGTTGTTCCACGGACTGTTGCGCCGGGCGAGATGGGCGGCGTAATTTGCTGTGTCGTGGTTGAATTCTCGATCAGAGCGCTGGACTTCTTTGAGAAAATCGCGGGAGCTGATCCGCAAGGCGCCACGAGAGAAGACGGTCCATTGTTCAGCTTGGTCGCTAGTAACGACGACAAGTTGCACTAGCGGCGAGTTCATGTCCTGTGCGAGGCGTTCAATGTAACTATCAGCGGTTTCATCTTCTTTGGTGAAGACGACTTGCAGATCCCATTTTGCATAACTTTTACCAATACCGGGCACGTACATCGCATCGAAGACCACGATCATTTTAGCGTTTTCGTGGCTGCGATATTCTGCCAGAATGTCCAACAAGCGATCACGGGCCACATCAAAATGATCCTCAGCTTTGAGTTTTGCAAGTTCCGGCCAGTTGCCGATGACGTTATATCCGTCGACGATCATGATGTGTTCGCGCATTTATTTTCCCTCATGCCGACTGGCGAATGCCTGATACATCAGGATGCCCGCGGCCACACTTGCATTTAGACTTTGAACGTGGCCGACCATCGGAATCGCAATCATCGCATCCATTAACTTCGCAACGCCAGGCGAGATGCCCTTGCCTTCATTGCCGATCACCAACGCAGTACTGCCTTTTGCATCCCATTTTCGATAATCCTGACCGTCCATGGCAGTGCCAAAGACCCACATGCCGCGTTCTTTCAGCGTCTTAATGGTCTGGGCGAGATTCGTCACCCGCGCCACCGGTACATACTCAATCGCCCCTGTGCTGACTTTGGCAACGGCACTTGTCAGACCCACAGCGCGATGCTTCGGAATGATCACCCCGTGCACCCCGCTTGCATCTGCTGTCCGTAAAATGGAGCCCAAGTTGTGTGGATCTTCCAAGTTATCCAGCAACAGGAAAAACGGATCTTCGCCTTTATCAGCGGCATTTTTGAAAAGATCATCTAAGGTTGCATAGGCGTAAGGCGTCATTGCCAATAAGACCCCTTGGTGATTGCCTTGGTCACTCATCAAATCTAATTTTTGCTTAGGTGCCGTGCTCACTAAAATTTTCTTTTTTTGCGCCATGCCGACCAAATGCTGAATCGGTTCACTTTTCAGGTCGGTTTGGACGAACAATTTGTTGATGGTGGCAGCGGTGCCAGCTTTCAGCGCCGCCTCAACGGCATGGCGGCCAAAGATAAACTCATCTGGATCATGTTCAGTTGTTGCTTGCGGCTTTTTTGCCATGTCCCGTCTTCCCTTCTTCAACGTATTGGATACACCATGCTGCTAATTCAGCAACACGGTCATCGCGGCCGATCAAATGTAAGTAGCCGAACAGTGCCTCGAATCCTGTTGAAACTCGATAAGTCACCACATCGGTATTTTTCGCGTGCGTGTAGCTTTTGGCATTGCGCCCGTGCTTGAAAATGTCGGTTTCGTCGCTATCCAGCAGGTTGGCTTCCTCCATCCCAGCAATCAGCGCCGCTTGTGCCTTTGCGGACACAAAATCCTTGGCTGCCCGTTGCAGTGATGCCGGCCGAACTAAACCGCGCTTGAGTAAGTGTTCCCGAATATAAACTTCATAAACCGCGTCGCCCATGTAGGCTAACGCGATACCGTTCAATTGTTTTGGATCAAATGTCATTGTCTGCGCCACCGTGTTCCTTGAGGAGTGTCTTCCAAAATAATGCCTTGTGCGGCCAACTGATCACGAATTTGGTCGCTCTTAGCAAAGTCTTTCGCTGCCCGTGCCGCATCTCGAGCCTTCACCAAGGCATCAATGTCTGCATCCAGGTTCTTCTGATCAGCAAACACCACACCGAAGATTTGCAGCCAAGCATCGTATTCATTCAAAAGGTCATTGATACTTTCACTTTTGACCGTCTCTTCATTAGCATATTCATTAAGCAACTTTGCCAGATCGAATAAAACGGTGAGGCCATTTTGGACGTTGATATCATCATCCATGGCAGTCACGAAGCGATCCTTCAAGGTTTGCAGCTGCTTGGTAATTTGTGGATCAACGCCGGTTTCAGCCCCGCGACGACGATAGGTCAAATTCTCACGAGCAATTTTTAACCGATTGAGACTGTTGGCCGCATTTTTGAGGTTAGTTTCAGAATAGCGAATCGGCATCCGATATTGGGTACCCGCCATGAAAAAACGTAGAACTTGCGGATCAACTGTTTTGCGAATATCGTGCACAGTGATGAAGTTGCCAAGCGATTTGCTCATTTTCTCGTCGTCTTCACCAATCGTCACGAAGCCGTTATGCATCCAATACCGAACGAACTGCTTGTCGGTTTTAGCTTCGCTTTGGGCGATTTCATTCTCATGATGCGGAAATTCCAGATCCTGGCCGCCACCGTGAATGTCAAAAGTATCGCCTAACAGCTTGGTGCTCATGACTGAGCATTCAATGTGCCATCCTGGCCGTCCTTTGCCCCATGGTGACTCCCAACTGATCTCACCGGGTTTGGCGGCTTTCCACAAAGCAAAATCAATCGGATCTTCTTTTTTAGCTAATTCGTCTTGGGTAATATGTTGACTGGCACCTTCTTCAAGTTCATCCACATTCTGATGAGATAGCTCCCCATAATGTTTAAACTTGCGGGCCCGGTAATAAACATCGCCGTCAACAGCATAAGCGTATTCTTTGTCGATCAAATCCTGCACAAATTCAATAATATCCGGGATCATTTGACTGGCGCGAGGATGAGCCGTTGCCGGTTCGATCCCCAGCGCCGTCGTGTCTTCCATGAACGCATCAATAAACCGTTGCGCCAAGTCCAGCGGAGCTTCACCGGTTTTATGAGCAGCATTGATAATCTTGTCATCAACATCGGTGAAGTTCGAAACATAGGTTACTTTATATCCGCGATATTCAAAATACCGGCGGATGGTATCAAACGCGATAGCACTGCGCGCGTTACCGATGTGGATGTAATTGTAAACAGTCGGGCCGCAGACATACATCCGGATTTCTCCCGGGTGCAACGGCGTGAATGTCTCTTTTTTCCGGGACATTGTATTGTATAACGTTAACATCGGCTCATTTCCTTCCTGTAGCGTCTTAACTGCATTTTACAGGAAACGACCGTGATTATAAAGGAACGGGGCGGGCGATTGCAACATTCTGTGCCGTGCCAAACGCCGCAATCTCCGCCTTGGCACTACGACCGTAATGCTTAGCAGACTATCTATCAAAAAATAAAAAGGAATGATTTTCCTAAATACGGCAATCATTCCTTTTGGAGCTGCGCATGACGTTCCTGTTTTTCAGCAGCCTTAATCAATTTTCCGATTCGGATTCAGAATCCCCAACGGATCAAACAATCCTTTAATTTGATGCTGAATCTCATCAACATCAAAGCCTAATTCTTCATTGTTCCATTGGTTCTTGCTCATCCCCACCGCATGTTCACCGGAAATGGTGCCGCCGAGTGCCAATGCTTTGCGGAACATCAGACGAATGGCTTGGAGCGCTTCTTTGGGCGGTTCTTCCTCATCAGCCGGCCAGATGACGGTTGGATGCACATTACCATCGCCCGCATGACCTGCCGTGTAAATTTCGACATTTAAGTCCTGTGCGACTGACGCAATATAGTCCATCATTTCGGGCAGTTTAGACAACGGCACCGCCATGTCTTCCATAATATGTTGGCCGTTTGCGAAAACCGCCGGCAACATGTCCTGACGCAACTTGATAATCGCCGCTGCTTCTTTGGGGTCACTGGTGACCTTGATGTTTTTGGCATGATCGTCATTTAAAATCTGCTCCGCCATTTTCAGACTAGCTTCACCACCAGCATCTAACCGGAACAGGAGCATTGCCTCGGCGCCTTCAGCATAATGAGTGCCTTCATAACGATCCAACGCAGCAACTGTCAGGCCATCAAGTGCTTCAAGCATGACCGGATAGATACCGGAAAGTCGCAAATCCTCCACCCCTTTAGCCAATGCTGTCATGTTGTCAAAATAGGCAATTCCAACAACCGGCGTGCCAATTGGAATCGGGTTCAGTTTGACAGTGACTTCAGTGATGATGCCCAACGTGCCTTCCGAGCCGACGAATAAGTGCGTTAAATCGTAACTAAACGCATGCTTGTAAGTTCGGCCGCCAAGCTTGATTTCACGGCCGTCTGCCAAAACAACTTTAAGGCCAAGTACATTGTCGGTTGTCGCCCCATACTTCACGGTACTCATCCCACCAGCATTGGTTGCCGCATTGCCACCAATGCTTGAAATTGGCTTAGATCCAGGATCAGGTGCGTAAAAAAGACCTTGCGCACGCGCTGCCTTATCCAGGTCCCCGTTGATCACACCAGGCTCAACCACTGCCAACAGATCGCCTTTGCTAATCTCTTTAATCCGATTCATTCGCGCTGTCGACAAAATAAGACTGCCGTTTATGCCGTCAGAACCGATCACGGTGCTCGTATCTGCGCTTTGGGGAACCACTGGCATATGATATTGACGCGCGATTTTTAGCACACCTTGAATATCTGCTACGTCACTGACTGCAACGTAGGCGAGAATTTTCCCGGCAATCTCACGCTGGGCATTGCCATTGGCGCTATGTTCGCGCGCAATTTTATCATCAATGTGGATTTCGGCATGCGGGGCCGCGTCTTGCAAGGCTGCCAGAATTTCCGAGTTATCATAAGCTGTAAAAATTGCCATCACAAAAACCTCCTCAACACCTCTAAAGGCAGGTGGCAGCGTTGGCCATTCGCCTCTGAAGCGTCGACTTTATTATGGACTATTTTGGTAAAGATGGCTTAGTAAGACGCTCGGTGGTGTGCCTATTAAGACGCCGATTGACCCTGCGATGAGATTGACTGTCTTGCCTTTGTCTCACCAGCAATGGTTTCCTTGGGATGAACGGTAATAACAGCCTCTCCTAGCCAAGTCGTTTCTGGTGCCATGGCTGCCAAGCGATAAGGTTGACGTGGTTGGCCGCTGCCTGTTATTGGCGTTGGTGTGGCAACACAAATCGTCAAGACATCTGTGTCCACACCAGCGTCTGCTAGATGGCGAAAGCGGACCAAATTAATGGTCTGTTCTTGTGGTACCACCAGTGGTTCGCAGTTGCCGCGATAATCGAGTCGAACGACATGCCGGCCATGTGTGTCAAAACCAGATAAAACGGCCACCTCTGGACGACCAAGTACTTGAGTTCGCGGATCAAAACCGTCAAAGCTGGCGAAACGCGGCAATATGTAATAGAAGATCGGTGACGCCAGGGCCACAGGTTCCTTGCTTAGTAAATGCAGGCCGACTTTCCCGCCAAAACAGCCGGCTGCAGCTGATCCCGGCAAATATTGCAAGGCAAAAGTTGGTTTTGTGGTCAATGTGTCTAACGGTTCCTTGTCGTTATTGCGATTGTCACGCATCAGTGGTCACTCCTGTCAAAATTATGCTTGATATAATTAAAATGATACTCGCTTGATCCATAAAAACGCACGTTATAAGATTTACCGAATTTTTGCTGACGATTCAATCCGAGCCATTGGGCCAGATTCTCCAAGTAAGCCTGAAAAAGCGCGACTGTGTTGCGGTTATCAAAAAACAGGTGTTTGTTCACTGACCATCGTCGGTCCTGAACAAACACCTGCAGTTGTGAAAAATCACAACATGAACTCAACATTAGGAAGACAACGACGAAAACCAGAAAAACATGCGCTCTCCATTAATCATGCCGGGGATTGGCTTATCAGGTCAATGAAAAAGCCAGGCATAAATGATATGAAAAATCGCTGCCGTCACCAGTCCTGTCATCATACCCAGAACAAAATATAAAAGTAAGTGCTGCCGCTTACCTTTCATTTTTCATTCCTACCCTTCCTACGTTGCAAGGAGCTATTCTCCCTGTCATTTAGGGTAACCGATGTCGACAAGTTCTGGGGAAAATAAATATAAACGTTAGGAAATCACCGATTAACGTCGTCCTTTAGGCACACTCACTCAATTATTAACAACAAACGTTGCCCTTCGCGTTCCACCAAAACCTATTGTTTGCATGCAAAAACCCGCACATCTGCGCGGGCTTCCTGCATCAATTAAAGTTGGCCGGTGACAAGATCAACGTTTTTAAGGACTTGATCGCGACCCATCAGTTCAATGGTTTCAGCAAGTTGCGGACCATGCATCCGCAATGTTGCAGCGATTCGAATTGGCATGTAAAGCTTGCGACCCTTGACCTTGGTTTCCTGCTTGACTTCATTGACAATACCGCCAATGGAATAAGCGTCAAACGTGTCGAGTGCCCGAATCTTTTTGGCGAAGGCTTCGATGACTGGCTTAGCATTGTCATCTGCCAGTTCTTTGCGTTCGTCATCGGTTAGGTCAGTGGCTTTGTCGAAGAAAATATCGGCAAGCTTGCTGATCTGAGCGGTATAACTCATTTGATCGGTGTAAAGACTAATAAGCTGGCGCGCCCACTCGATGGTCTTCGGATCTGGATCACTATGAATTTTGCCATCTTCAATCAAGTTAGCTAAGGACAAACTCATCAATTCATTCGGGTTCGTCTTTTGCTTGGCCTTGATGTATTGGTTGTTCACCCATTCCAATTTCTTCTGGTCAAAACGGGCTGGGCTCTTAGATAGCCGCTTTGGATCGAATTGCTTGATGAATTCCTTTTTGGTGAAAATTTCATCTTCACCAACTGGGGACCAGCCAAGGAGCGTAATGAAGTTGAACATCGCGTCTGGCAAATAGCCAAGTTCACGATATTGTTCAATGAACTGTAACACGGTTTCATCACGCTTCGACAACTTCTTACCGGTGGCGCCGTTAATGATCAAGGTCATATGGCCAAAAATTGGTGGTTCCCAGCCAAATGCATCGTAAATGGCCAATTGCTTTGGTGTGTTGGCAATATGATCGTCCCCACGCAGCACGTGGCTGATTTGCATCATATGATCGTCTACTACCACCGCAAAATTGTACGTTGGCATGCCATCACGCTTCTGAATGACAAAATCGCCGCCCAGTGTGTTGGCATCAATCGAGATTTTCCCCTTAACGATGTCGTCCCACTCGTAGGTCTTGTCCATTGGAATGTGGAACCGAATCACAGGCTCCAAGCCCTTCGCTTTGGCTGCGGCAATCGCGTCAGCTTTTTCAGCGTCCGTCATGCCCTCATATTCATATTCGTAATGCGGCATCTCGTGACGAGCCTTTTGGGCTTCACGATCGGCTTTCAGTTCCTCTTCGGTCCGATAAGACTCGTAGGCAAAGCCTTTATCAACAAGTTGCTTGATCAGCTTGTCATAGATGTCCTTACGTTCAGACTGCCGGTATGGGCCAAAGTCGCCGCCTTTGTCGGGGCCTTCATCCCAGTCAATCCCGAGCCAGTGAAGGTTCTCCATCTGACTCTTTTCGCCGTCTGCAACATTCCGCTTTGTATCGGTGTCTTCGATCCGCAGCACCAACGTTCCGTTGTTGTGCCGTGCGAACAAATAATTGAACAACGCCGTCCGCGCATTGCCGATATGCAAATGCCCGGTCGGACTTGGTGCATAACGCACCCGAATTGGTCGATCTGCCAATGTCTTAGCCTCCATTTTTCTGTAAACATGCACTGATAGTGTACCACAGAAGGGACGTTCATTGGGCTGATGTGGGAGATTGAATCTATGTCGGTTGGCTTCTGATCGTTCTACTAAACGACGCAACCTTTGCAATCTATCATTGCCTTAATCAAACGGGAATCTCATGCCCCATGCATTTCGCACACTGTCCATGATATGGCTGACATCGTGAGATAGTAGCAACTGACCGTCATCGTGACCTTCATCAATGTAACGCTGAAAATCACGGACTTCATAAACTAAGGCATCGGCCTGATCGCCTGCGCTTAATACCTCGCTGGTCGTGGTATGGGCATCAGGGGTGTAGGTTACTTTGGCGGTTGTGGCACGCGGATAGTCATCAATTTCAACGTAGCCTTTTGTGCCTGAGATCACGCCGCGTTTTGGCTGCTTAGCGCGTAATGACAGTGCCATGACGGCCAACTGCTGATCAGCATTTTTTAAAATGATCCCTGATTGTTCATCAACACCGGTTTCAAAGTACTTGACGGTGGTGAGCGTTACATTCGGCTGAGCATCTAAGAACGTACGAGCAAAGGCAGTTGCGTATCCGCCGATATCAAGCAACGCGCCACCAGCCAGATCCTTATTGAAGAAACGATTCTTTGGATCAAAGTCTTTCAAGCTACCGAAGTTAACTTGAACAAGATGAATGTCACCTAACTTGCCACTTGCAATCAGCTGCTTGACTTGTTGATAAACCGGCATATGGTACAAGGTTAACCCTTCAGATAAAATCAGGCCCTTGTGCATGGCCAACTGCTGGACATCATCAAATTGCTTAGCATTGACCGTAATCGCTTTTTCGGCAAGAACGTGTTTGCCGGCATTCAAAGCTTTTTTGATGTATGGGTAATGATAGGTATGCGGCGTTGCAATATAAATCACATCAACGTTTGGGTCGGCAATCAAGGCATCTGGATCTGTATATGTTTTGGCAATATGTTTTTCAAGAGCGAACTTCTTAAGCATGTCGGCATTGACATCAGCGACGGCGTAGATGCTACCGTTTTCCCGGTTTAAAGCGTCGGCCATTTCGTGTGCGATCCAACCAGTTCCGATCATACCCCAGTTATAGTTTGTCATATGACTCATCCTTTCTTTTAAACGCATTCTCCAGCCCAGAAACCTACGTGTAAGAACCTTGGTCGCAATAGTCAGAGTCCGACCATCACGCATAAGGCCACTTACACTCCGGTTTCTAACCGGGCTAGTTCACGCTCTGCTTAATTTCATGTACATGACCATCCGGTGTTTCTATCAAGAGTAATGTCGCCAGATGAGCAAAATATGAAGTCGCAACAACTCCCGGTAATGAGGCTAGCAAATGATCAACTTTTGCGATATCCGTCCATTCCGCCACCGTACAATCAATTAATTCATTGCCGTCGCGCGTTCGCGTATAGCCCATGTAAGTGGTAGCCATCCGTCGTTTTGCCTGCAAGCCTAGCAGCTTGGCAGATGCCATCACCTGTTCACTTGCCGCGCTAACAACTTCCAATGTCAGTGGTACCGCGGCATTCAGTTGAGCGTTGACATTTTTCTGAGCAGTGAGAATCACATAAGCATGGCTCGCCTGCGCGTGCAACTTTTCATAAAAATGAATGCCGCCATTACTTTTAAGTAAATTTAAGTCCTTATCGGCACTGTCACAGCCATCAAAGGCAATATCACTAGCTATCTGTGTTGTTGTTGGTAACCCCAGTGTCTGACAATAAGCCAGCGTTACTTCAGAGGGACTGCAAATCTGAATACCCGGCAATGCCCGCGCGACAATGCCATCAGCAAGAGCCTGCATGTGCCGACCACCGCCAAGACTCACTACCTGATGCGGCTGAATAAGTGCTAGAGCAGCGGCGATTTGTTCTGTCATGAAAGTTGCTTCCTCTCTTTTGTTTTTGGTGAAATTATATTTCACGTATAATGTAAGACTGAAATTTAGTTTTGTCAACAGCTAGTTGTGAGGATTGTCTTTTGAAATTAATCGCGTAGAATAAAGGCCGGAGAGTTTCATAAAACAGATTATTCAGAAATTTAATTGAAAAGGAGCTGTGTTATGAGTATTATTGACCGTCTTTATAGCATGCTGCCAACACTGACCGCGACTGACCGTAAGATTGCGCAGGTTGTTCTGACGAATCCCGGTGCTGTCGTGAATACCACCATCGCCGCCCTCGCAAAAGAAAGTAACGTTAGCGAAGCCTCAATTTCTCGTTTTTGCCGGACAATTGGTGTTGAAGGCTTTCATCAACTCAAGATTGAGCTTGCTAAGGTTGCTGAAAACCGTAGTGCGTATTATCAGGAAATTAACGCCGACAATCTTCAGCAAGCCTTAAGCAATATCAGTGCCAACAAAGTCGCCGAAATCGAAGGCACACTAAAAAACGCCAGCTCACATGACATTCGAAAAATTTTGGATTTGTTAAAACAAGCTAGTGTAATTTTAGTCGCCGCTGCTGGCGATACGCAGCCGGTTGCCGATGACGCCGTCTATAAATTCAATCAACTCGGTCTACTAGCCATCACAGACAGTTCTTGGGAAACGGCGCTCGCCCAAACCATGAATGCACCTGCAGATGCTTTGTTGCTGGTTATCTCAAATTCTGGCGAAACGCGGAATCTCATCACCCAAATCAAAGCCGCTCAACAACGTGGTATTGCTGTGGTCGCGATTACCAATCGCAAGGATTCACCGATTGGCTTGGCCGCCGATTATCAGCTTTTGACCGCGGTTCGGCAGCAAATTTTCGAGTCCGAATATTTCTTCTCACGCGTTGCCGCCATGACGGCGGTGGAAGCCTTATTCTTGTTGCTTCTAGCTGAGGATAAAACTTTCATGGCACATATTAAGGCTCATGAGGCATTGATTGCGGAGACTAAGATTTAAGTGTTCGTCTTAGGCCGACTCTTATCATTCAAAAATGCCATTTCTCCTAAGAAAAGATTAGGTTTTAAATCTCTTGCCATACCAAACTCCGCAATCTCCGGCCAGCTGGGGCCTGCGACGCGAAGCTAGAGCGGAGACGGCGCTTCGAGCCCGCAAAGCCCACGGTCTCGAAGTCGCCTAACAACATCAGCGACAAAGCCCGGTCGCTGTGTTGTTTGCACAGCTGAGCCCCATCTGGCCTGTGATTGCTCCGCCTTGGCACTGATTTCTTCAAATTTTCAATAAAAGTTATCTATGTGAAAAAGGTCAACGTTTTTCCTTTGTATGGAAATTGTGGCCTTTTTTTGATGACTTCGCGTTATGGTTTAACCTTATTATTTGCTTAAGAAAAACTACTCAGCTTAATTAAAATAACTAGATTTCTCCGTGCTTGGTCAGCAATAGAAAGCCAACGCTTTGATTCGGCGCTTACCCTATGAATATTTATGCATAATATATTTACTTTTCAAGCAATTGCGCGTACACTCGAAAGCAATTAAGAAAGCAGGTGGCGTGATGTTACGCAAAAGTATTGCCAAGCTGCCGGACTATGTTTCGGACAGTACACCGGAGCGACTCGCGAAAGCAGCGGGACTTGCCAAGCTGACGCGTTTGTCATTCAATGAAAATCCGGTTGGCACATCGCCCAAAGTGAAAGAAGCGCTCGCAAATTGGGCGTTTTCGCAAGGACGCAATTATCCTGATCCAGATGCACTGCCATTACGAACAGCCGTGGCCGAACGACTACACGTAAACCCCGACCAGCTCCTTTTTTCCAGTGGTTTGGATGAAATGATTGCCTTGATTTGCCGGACATTTTTGGAAGTCGGGGACGAAAGCCTTCAACCGTGGCCGACTTATCCGGAATATCAACTACAGGCAGCTATCGCGGGTGCCACAACGGTGAATGCTGCCGTAACGCCGGCAACCGGACTTATTGATCTTGATGATTTAGCCGCGCACATTACGGCCAAAACAAAAGTGATTTGGTTGTGCAATCCGAATAACCCGACCGGTACTTATTTACCAATTTCTCAGATCGCCCAGTTTATGAAGCGGGTGCCTGCCGATGTGCTAGTAGTGGTCGATGAAGCCTATATTGATTTTGTCGCCGACGTTCTGAATCCGTCTGCGCTGTCACTGGTTACCCAATTCAACAATTTACTAGTCATGCGGACATTTTCAAAATTGTACGGTCTAGCTAATTTTCGCGTCGGGTTTAGCATCGTGCCGCAGCGAATAATTGCTAAAATGCAGAATGTGCGCTTGCCTTACAACATTAGCGGTATTAGTCAAACGGCGGCATTAGCAGCATGGCAGGATCAAGCCTTCACTCAAACCGTGAAACAGCAACTATTGACAGCACGGCAGCAATGGTCAGCTTTTTTTGAGGCCAACCACATTCAGCACTATGCCAGTCAGACCAACTTTATGTTGTATCAAGTCGCCGATCCCCAAGCGCTTGGCGCCTTTTTAAAACAGCATGGCTACTTGGTTCGCGACAGCATGGTACCCGGCTGGATTCGCCAAAGTTTTGGAACACCTGCGCAAGATGCAGAGATGCAACAATTACTACTGACGTTTCTTAAAACGGATACTGAGGTCCCTAATTAGTGGACTGATTATGCAAAAAAGATGTTTACTTTCAAAATAATAATTTGACCAAATATTCATAAAAAAACATCATTGATGCTGGCTGCCGCACCTTTTTATGCCACAACTTGTGGTGGCATAATCCGCGCCGAATTAAAAAAAGGTTGACAATGGCAAAATGATGGCTATTATGAAAGTCACATTAACAAACATGAAGTTGTGATTAGAACAAGTAAGCTGATCCTGATCAACAGAGAGCGTCTATTGCTGAAAAGACGCGATTAGCCAGCTGAACACACATCTATGAACTTGACGGCTGAACTAAGTAAGCTGTCACGCATCCGTTGCGTTATCACTGCTGCCAACTGCTGTTCGCAATTGCTGACAGTTACTTGGCAGGTGAGGTTTAGGTCGCAAGAGCTAAACAAAATTGAGGTGGTACCGCGGTCAAAAATCGCCCTCGGAAACGTTTTTTCGTTTTCGAGGGCGATTTTTTTTAGGCGCGACCAGGAGCGCTTAGGTTTCTGCGACTGCGAGCGCGTTATCGCGAGCACCAAGCCAAACTTCATGTCAACGAAAGGAGCTAACTCATGTCAAATCGGCATCTGCCTATTGGCACACGCGACGAATTCGGGCCGCGGGCCATTCGCAAGGAGAATCTCATTCAAACCATTAGTCAACAATTCATTCAAGCCGGGTTCGAGCGGGTCAAAACCCCATTGTTGGAATATCGAGATGTGTTTAAACCGTTAGCTGTCAGTGGCGAACAACCTTATCAAATGCTCGATGATGCTGGCGAATCAGTGGTTATGCGGCCTGATCTGACTTTACCGCTTGCGAGATTGCTTAGTACCACGAGTATCGTGCCGCCAGTACAATGGTGGTATGTCGGCGACATTTTTCGAGTTAAGAAAAGTCTAAGCGGTACTTATAACCAGATCACCCAAGCAGGCATTGAGCTTATTGGGTATCGCTCCCTCAAAGCCGAGTGGGCATGTCTCAGCGAAGCAGGAAAAATTTGTCGCACGCTAGGATTGACACATCTCACGTTAGAGTTATCTGATGCCCAGTTCGTTCCGCAAATCTTACGAACACTTCAACTGAATGATGCCGCGGCTGATGCATTTCAAACCGCTTTCTTTGCTAAAGAGCTAAGCACCTATCAAAACCTGATTGCGCCGCTTGCTACAAACCCGCTTTATCCATTTCTTCAACAGTGGCCATGGCTTTTTGGCGATAGCGAGACGATCTTTGCCGAATTAAAACGGTTATTGCCGTCGAATGTGATTACGGATCGCTTAGCCCCACTTCAACAAACGGTGGCCTTTCTCAAAGACCAATTTCCGGAATTGCGCGTGACGATCGATCTCACCAGCCGGCCACCACAATCTTATTACACCGGCATCTTCTTCCATGCTTACGTTGATGGCGGTCACCAATATCTTTTTAGCGGCGGTCGCTATGACAAATTGCTGGCAAGTTTTCAACAAGAATTGTTGCCAGCGGTTGGCTTAGCTTTTGACATTGATGCCGTGACTGATCAATTGCCGAATGCGCCTGACCAGCCCCTCACATTTGTCTATGGTCTGCCATCGCAATGGCAAGCCGCAGCAGCGATGGTTGCCACCACCCCGAATGCAAGACTGTGTCTGGTCGATACTTTGGCAGAGGCTCAAGCTGCAGCGACAAAACAGCATGCTAACCTGATTGATCTTTCCCCAAAGGAGGCGATCCTATGACACTCACCATTGCGCTCACTAAGGGGCGAACTGAAACGCAAGTCTTACCCTTACTCGCGGCTGCCGGGATCCACTGTGAGGCCATTCAAGCCAAAAGCAGACGGTTGATTTTTGCCGATGATCCGAATTTTCATTTTATTTTGGTTAAAGCCCCGGATGTGCTGACCTATCTCAATCATGGCACCGTCGATATTGGGATTGTCGGTTCGGATATTCTGGCTGAGCAAGGGCATCGCCAGTTTGACATGTTGGATCTCAACACTGGTCGTTGCCGCTTCATTCTTGCTTCAACCGCAGACTTTGATCCAAAGCAGACGAAACGTAAACTCATCGCGACCAAGTACCCGCACATTGCGCAACAGTATTTTCAAAAGCAAGGCGAGGACGTTGAAATCATCAAAATTGAAGGGTCTGTCGAATTAGCACCACTCACTGGTATGGCCGATGCCATCGTTGATATCACCGAAACTGGCACGACCTTACGCGAAAACCACCTCAAAGTGTTCGCCGAACTCGCGCCTGTCTCGACACATCTCGTTGTCAATCGCTTGGCCCTGAAACAAAAACGCACAGAGATTTATCAGCTTATTCAATCTTTACAAAAAGTTCGCCCTCAGGAGGCATCGTTATGAAAATTTTAACCGGCACGTTAAGCCAGCTTAAGCAACAAGTCGACATTCGGCGCACCGCCGTTGCCCAAAATACAGATGTACAAACGATTGTTCAGGCGATCATCGCGAAAGTCAGAGCAGAAGGTGACTCAGCTTTGCGTACTTATAGCAATAAGCTCGATCACGTTACCGTTAATGACTTTCAGGTTGACCAAGCGCTCATCGATGCCGCACCCGCCCAACTGCCGGCAAAACTATTGAAAGCTTTGCAGTTAGCGAAGGCCAATATCACAAGTTATCATCAAAATGAAATCGAACGCGGTTTCGTCGATACGCCAAACCCTGGCATCATTCGTGGACAAAAAATCACCCCGTTGGCTGCAGTCGGCCTCTATGTTCCCGGCGGCACAGCTGCTTATCCGTCCACCATTTTGATGACCGCTATCCCCGCTAAATTGGCCGGTGTCAAAAAGATTGTGATGGTGACACCGCCGCAGCCAGGCGGCCTTAATCCAGTTGTACTAGCAGCGGCTAGCCTCGCTGGCGTAGACGCTATATATCAAGTCGGTGGCGCCCAGGCAATTGCTGCTTTAGCTTATGGCACCGAAAGCATCCCCCGCGTTGATAAAATCATGGGCCCAGGCAATCGCTATGTTGCGGAAGCTAAAAAGCAGGTTTTTGGCAACGTTGCTATTGATATGATCGCTGGTCCTTCAGAAATCGGCATCATTGCCGACGAGTCAGCCGATCCGATTCGATTAGCTGCCGATCTTTTATCACAAGCCGAACATGACCCCAATGCGCGCGCGATGATGGTAACCCCAAGTGAAAAACTGGCTTCGGCAGTCAGCGAACAGATCGATATTCAATTGCCAACCTTACCTCGAGAATCGATCGCGCGAGCAGCAATTGAAAATCAAGGATTCATTGCGATTGTAGCAACCATAAACGATGCCTTTTCATTGATGAATACAATTGCACCCGAGCACTTAGAAGTTCAGTTGCCTGATCCGATCACGTATCTAGCTCAGATTCAAAATGCCGGATCCGTTTTTCTTGGTCAAAATGCTGCTGAGCCGGTCGGTGATTATGTCGCGGGACCCAATCACGTTTTGCCTACCGCCGGATCAGCACGTTTTTTCTCACCACTGGGGGTCTATGACTTCGTTAAGCGTACCCAATTCATTCAGTACAGCTCAGAAGCACTAGCAAGTCAGGCAGACGCGATCGTCACCTTGGCACAAGCAGAAGGGCTAGATGGCCACGCTGAAGCCATCATCAAACGTGTCTCTGCCGCAAAGGAGGTTTAACTTATGCGTACAGCTACCATTACCCGAACTACCAAGGAAACAACGATTACGATCAGTCTCAACCTTGATCAGCAAAGTGGCATTCAAATTGCTACTGGCATCGGTTTTTTTGATCACATGCTGGATGCATTTGCTAAACATGGTCGATTTGGCTTAACTGTCGATGCGCAAGGTGATTTGGATGTTGATCCGCACCACACCATTGAGGATACCGGCATCGTGTTAGGTGAATGTTTTAAGCAGGCGCTTGGCGATAAAGCCGGGATTGAGCGTTTCGGCAGTGCTTTTGTGCCAATGGATGAAAGTCTGGCCCGAGCGGTTGTCGATCTTTCTGGACGCGCGTACCTCGTTTTTGATGCCGAATTGACTAATCAGCGATTAGGCGGCTTTGATACGGAAGTCACAGAAGATTTCTTCCAGGCGGTTGCCTTTGCTGGTGAATTCAACCTGCATGCCAGCGTTCTGTATGGCCGCAATACCCATCATAAAATTGAGGCCTTATTCAAAGCACTGGGTCGTAGTTTACGGGCTGCAGTCGCCATTAATCCTGAAGTGCAAGGCATTCCCTCAACAAAGGGTGTGATTTGAATGATTGTGATTGTTGATTACGATACAGGCAACACCCGCAATGTTAAAAAAGCACTTGATTATCTGGGGGTCAACAATCAGCTCTCAGCCGACCCCGCGATTATCATGGCTGCTTCCGGTTTGATTTTGCCGGGTGTCGGCGCTTTTAAAGAGGCGATGAAAGCCTTAAATCAACGACAACTGGTGCCTGTCATTCAAGCGTTTGCTGCTACTGGCAAGCCGTTGTTGGGTATCTGTTTAGGGATGCAGTTGCTATTTGATCGCAGCTTCGAGTTCGGCGAAACTGCCGGTCTTGGCCTCATTCCCGGCGAAGTCGTTGCCATCCCGACTGACTCGGGATTAGCCGTCCCGCACATGGGTTGGAACACCAACAACCTCACGCAACCCGATTTATTTGCTGCTGTGTTTGCCGATCAAGCAACTTATTTTGTCCATTCCTTCTATGCAACAACGCTGCCACAATTTACGCTGGCAACCACTGATTATGGACAACCTCTGACTAGCATTGTTCGTCGCAATAATGTACTTGGGACCCAGTTTCACCCAGAAAAAAGTGGCGCGATTGGCCTAGCCGGCTTGAAAAAGTTCAAGGAGATGACCGAAGATGAAGCTCTATCCCGCGATTGATTTGCTCAATGGCAAAAGCGTTCGCCTCACGCAAGGTGATTACGACCAAGTGAGTTTAACTGAAGACCCGCTCTATCAGGCACAGCGGCTGACAGATGCCGGATTTGCCCATTTGCATCTCGTTGATCTTGACGGCGCACGGGCACAACGTCCGATCAATCGAAGGGTCATCACGCGCATTCGTGAACAAACCTCGGCTTTTATTGAACTTGGTGGCGGCATTCGAACACTGGCTGCCATGGAAATTTATCTTACGATAGGCATTGACCGGCTTATTTTAGGATCGGCAGCTGTTTCCGATCCTGATTTGGTCGAACAAGCTATTGCGAGATTCGGGTCTAATCGAATTGCGGTCGGCATTGATACCCGCGCCGGGAAGGTGGCGACAAACGGTTGGTTAACCACCAGCCAGCAGACGGCCAACGCCCTTCTAAACGCCATGCGACAACGCGGCGTCACCACATTTATCGTGACCGATATTGCCAAAGATGGGATGATGCAAGGCCCGAATGCCCAGTTACTTGCGGACTTGCAACAGGCGATGCCCCAAGCCACGATCATCGCCAGTGGCGGCGTCAGTTCATTAGCTGACTTACGCCGCTTGCAAACCGCTGGCATTCAAGCAGCCATCATCGGCAAAGCATGGCAAACAGGTGCTATTGAATTAGCAATGCTCAAACAAATGGAGGGTTAAGATGCTGACAAAACGCATTATCCCATGTCTAGATGTAGATCACGGTCGGGTCAAAAAAGGCATCAATTTTGTGCAGTTAAAAGACGTCGGCGATCCTGTCGCTATTGCTAAGGCTTATCAGGAGCAAGGCGCAGATGAGCTGGTCTTCTTAGATATTACCGCGACCAACGAAGCGCGCGGCACCTTGGTTCAAACGGTCGAAGCAGTGGCCAATCAAGTCTTTATGCCGCTGACAGTTGGCGGGGGTATTCAATCGGTCGCGGATATGCACGCTTTGTTGCGAGCAGGTGCGGACAAAGTCTCATTGAACTCAGCCGCAGTCGCCGATCCAAGTTTGCTCACAGCCGGTGCCGAAAAATTTGGTCGCCAAGCGATTGTTGCCGCGATTGATACACGTTGGCAAGCTGATCAAAATCGCTATCAGGTCACGGTTAACGGTGGCCGAACGCCAGTCGATCTCGATGCGATCACTTGGGCGAAACAAGCAGTTGCCGCAGGAGCAGGCGAATTACTCGTCACTTCGATGGATGCGGATGGCACTGAAAGTGGCTTTGATTTGCGATTGTATCAACAACTCACGGCCGCCGTTCAAGTTCCGATCATTGCGAGTGGCGGCGCCGGTTCGACAGCAGACTTTGTCCAGTTGTTTACGCAAACCACGGTGTCGGCTGGCTTGGCAGCATCTATTTTTCACTTCGGCGAATTAACTGTCCCGCAAGTGAAAACCGCTTTAAAACAAGCAAAGGTGGCGGTTCGATGATCACACTTGACTGGGAAAAAGCCAATGGCCTGATCACCACAGTCGTTCAGGATGCAACCACCAAACAAGTGTTGATGGTCGCTTATATGAATCAAGAAAGTTTGGCAAAAACGATGGCAACTGGTGAAACTTGGTTCTGGTCGCGCAGTCGCAAAACATTGTGGCATAAAGGCGCCACCAGTGGCAACATTCAAACGGTTAAAACAATTGCAGTTGACTGCGATGCGGACACCTTGCTCGTCACCGTTGATCCCGCCGGCCCAGCATGCCATACCGGCCACATCAGCTGTTTTTATCGTCATTATCCGGAAGGGAAGGATCTTACATGACCCAAGCAAAGCAAAGTATTCCAGCTCTATATGATTTCATCAAAGAACGGCAAGCAAATCCAGTTGCCGGTTCGTACACGGATTATCTTTTCACCAAAGGACTCGATAAAATTTTAAAAAAAGTCGGTGAAGAAAGCACAGAAGTGATTGTCGCCGCCAAAAATCCAGATGATCCGGCGTTTATCCTTGAAGTGGCCGACCTCACTTATCACGTCCTGGTTCTTATGGTTGAACGCGGTATCACGGTTGATCAAATTGCCACCGAATTGGCTAGTCGCGAAGGAAAGAAGAGCCGACTGCAAGAACGGTCAAAAATCGAGAAATATTAATGCCTTGAAGAGGGCATCGTTAATAGACAAAGCGTGAACAGGCTAGTTCTGAGCCAGCAAACGCTTTTAAGGAGGACGCCAACATGCTAAAACATACCGTCACTCATTTACAACCTTACATCCCCGAAAAGCCCTTGGCAGATTTGGCGCAAGAACGCGCATTGCCGCATATTGTTAGAATGTCAGCAAACGAAAATCCTTTTGGCACTAGTGACAAGGTACAAACAGCAATCAAAAACTGGGACTTCACCCAAAGCCGTGACTATCCTGATGGCAATGCTAGCCGTTTACGATCAGCGGTCGCAGCTGAACTGGGCGTCACTGAAAGCCAACTTGTATTTGGTAATGGTTTGGATGAAATCATTGAGCTCATTGCCCGTACTTTTTTAGAGGCTGGGGATGAAGTGGTTGAGCCGTGGCCAACTTTCTCCGAATATCAGTTGCATGCCCAGATTGAAGGCGCCAAGGTTGTTAACGTACCGGTACAAGCGACGACCGGAGCATTTGATCTTGAGGCGCTGGCTCAGGCAATTACCCCCAAAACCAAACTGCTTTGGCTTTGCAATCCTAATAATCCGACAGGCACCTTGCTGTCACTGACTGAGCTAGAACAGTTCTTACAGCAAGTGCCACCAAGTGTTTTGGTTCTGATTGATGAAGCCTACATTGAATTTACAGACGATTATCCGGCTACCAGCGCACTCAAATTGTTACCAAGCTTTGCTAATCTGGTTGTCTTGAGAACTTTCTCAAAAATATACGGCTTAGCCAATTTTCGAGTCGGCTTCGCCGTTGTGCCTGAGCAACTGGCAGCGACCATGCAAACCGTCCGCCTGCCATATAATCTGAGCAGTGTGGCCCAACTAGCAGCATTCACTGCCCTTGGCGACCAAACATTTGTCCAGACAACCCGTGGACAGGTTCGGCAGGCACGGGAGGACTGGGAACAGTTTTTAACGAAGGCTGGTCTGCCACATTATCAAAGTCAAACGAACTTCCAATTTTTTCAGGCACCGCAGAAGCAAGCGGCCGCTTTGAAGGAACAGCTCTTGAATCACGGCTTTTTGGTTCGTGATGGCTTAAAGCCGGGATGGTTACGGATCACTTTTGGTACCACAGCGCAAAATATAGCCGTACAACAAATCATGACTGCGTTTCAGCAAGCAAAAAAATAGCGACAACGAACCCGATCCGACCCTTTTAAGCATGTGCATCACCACCAGGAGATCAAATGCTTATTGACCTACCAATTTTTTCAACGCTGCTATTAAGCGCATCGTTGCGGTCACGAGATGACATTAGCGACAACTAATCATGGACTAAGCAGGGAATGTCACCGCTTCCATTTTCCACATAAAACCTATACCATTTTGAAAAACAGCTAGGAAAGCGCCCACATTTGGCGTATTCTGAAGATGTCCAAAAAATCTAAGAGGTGAATTTGATGTTGGAAAACAATAATTTTGATGAAGTTGTCCTTAAACGCCACACCGCCCGTGAATTTGATCCGGAAATCACCATTAGTAAAGGCGAGTTGTTACAAATGATTACTTATGCGACAAAAGCGCCCAGTGCCTTGAATATGCAGCCAACGCGGTTTGTCGTCGCACAAAGCAATGCAGCCAAAGAAAAAATCGCCGCAGTTGCTGGCACCAATGCACCGGAAATTTTATCCGCGTCCGCTGTGGTACTTATTGGTGGCGAAACCGACTTGGGACCATTTGAGGAGGATCTCTTCAAACGGGCGGAAGCGGCTGGTTTATTGACTGATCGTGCGATTGAGCATCAAAAACCAATGATTGAAAATCTCGTTGCCACCTTTAAAGAAAACCAACAAGCATTACGCGAATTTATTATTCAAAACAGTAGTCTTGCGGCAATGTCGTTCATGTTGGCTGCCCGCGCCTATGGCTATGAAACAGGTGCCATGACAGGTTTTGATCACGAAAAAATTATTCCGGCACTTGATTTGGATCCGAATCATTTCTTGCCGACATTGCTGATTGCTGTTGGCAAACCAAAGAGTGCACCGGACTCACTGTATCGGATCCCAGCAAGCAAAATCACTGTTTTCAAATAAAGTGCTACAACATTGCGCAACTCAAAGATGATCGCCGTCAATGATTTCAGCATCGAGTGGATGCGTGCGTCATCACAAACTATTTTGCTGGACGTTGCCATGATTACCAAAAAGGCCGCTTGTTTACGCGGCCTTTTTGGTATCGTCACCGCTAGTCATTGCTTTTTAGTTTGAGAAATGCCACAGCGAAACAAGTTTTCACAAAAAGGGGTTGGGTTGATTGCCCTATACCATTAAAATTAATACACCGTTAAGTGTTCAACAGGTCCATGATTTGTATCAGCAAACACATTTCAATAAACCGATCAACGATCCGACCCGCTTGCAGACGATGATTGACGAAACACCCCTTGTTTTGAGCATGTGGGATGGCGCAAAGTTGATTGGCTTTGCGCGGTGTCTGACGGATTTTGAATATTGCTGTTACCTAAGTGATCTTTTAATTTTACCTGCCTATGAAGGTCATCACCTTGGGCGTCAGCTCATGACAACTTTGCAAGCTTATATCGGGCCGCGGGTCACGCTGTCATTGAAGGCAGCAGATTCGGCGATCGGCTTCTATGAACGCATCGGATTGCTAAAAGCCGATAACATGTTTCGAATTGGCAGGGAGGGATAACCATGATTAAAATTGCAACTAATCACGCCATTACCGCTGACCAATTCATTCATGTCCTAACAGCATCGGGCATCAACCGACCGACTGAGGATCGCGGCCGCATGCAACGCATGCTCAACAATGCCAACGTTTTATTAACAGCGTGGGACGATGAACAGTTAATCGGCGTTTTACGCGGCGTGTCAGATCGCTCCTATTGTACATTTGTGTCAGAATTAGCTGTAACGAAGGATTATCAACATCAAGGCATTGCCACCAAGTTGCTTCTCCAATCACGGACAATGCAGGGGCCAAATGTCTCGATCATGCTGTTATCAGCGCCTAGTGCCATGACTTTTTATCCAAAAGTCGGCTTTGAACCGGTGCCAACTGGGTTTAAGGTTCAACGCCGGTATTAATCGGCCGACTGAGGATGTGCCATCACGGACAGCGACCATATAAAAAAGAATGATTGGCCGTCTTTAGGAAAATCATTCTTTTTTTCTTGTCTATAATCTAATAGGACTTAAGGATCGTCATGGCAAGGCAGAGCCGTCGTAGGCCAGATATAGCTAAAAATGTCGACGTTTGGGACCGATCTTGTTTTGAATTTTGGCCCATTAGCGCTGCTAGTGGCAACTAAAGAACAGAATGGCTTACCACGAAAGCTTACGCAGCCGGTGCCAGAACCAGTAAGCAACACCAATGAGCAACAAGCCAGTGACCACAAAAATGCGGCCAATTGGCACCTGATCTGCCAGTGGTCCATAGACCAACATCGCTAATGGATAAATTCCTGTCGATAGGATGGCCCAAAGCGAAAATACACGACCTAACTTATCAGCAGGGACATTTTCCTGAAGATAAATGGTTTGACCGGCTTGAATCAGTGGGTAAAAGATTCCGGAAACAAACATAAACAGTAAATAGAAGCTAAAGGATTGCGGCAGTCCCATCTCGGCAAAGGCAAGACCACTGCCGGCAAAGCCGATGGCAATCAAGCCAAGTTGATCGCGAAAATGTTTGTGACGGGCGATATAAAGACCGCCAAGTCCCGCGCCAATGGTCCAAAACCACTCATTAAACGTCAAATGCCAAACTTCTGATCCAAATGTCCGATTAACATACAATGTTGATAATTGTGATGACGGGGCAACGAGGATAAACGCCAACCCAGTAAATAGCATGAAGGCCAGCAAAATCGGTGTCCGTCTGACATATTGCAACCCGGCGAGAATCCCATCGGCGCGTTTGGCTGCTCGATCATGACTGGCACTCGGCGTTGGTACGTGCACCACACTCAAAAACAGGATGGCCAACGCGGCAGATAAGGCGTCTACCACAAAAATCCAAAAAATCCCAAGGTCACTTAAAATATAACCAGCCAACAGCGGCGACATCACGAGCATGGCCGCCATCAGGATTTGATTGTAACCATTTACCCGCGTGAGATGCTTGGCAGGGACCAGTTGTGGCAACAAGGCATTCGCTGCGGGATTTTCTAAACCGTTGCCAAAACTACGAATCACAGCAATCACGAGCAGCAACCAAAGATCTTGCGTCATAAAAGCAAAGATAGACGCAACTAATAATGTCAGTAAGGTGACAACAGCCGCCGAGAGCACAATTAACATTTTACGATTATAGCGATCGGCCAACACGCCAGCCGTGAGCGAGATTAAAATCGCTGGCAACGCGGTCGCCAGCGAGACATAGGTCATCCATGCCCCTGACGACGTTTTTAGCGCAATATCCCACAACACAGCATAGAACACGGTCGAACTGCCAAAAACAAATAAATTTTGACTGAGAAGAAACGCTGCTGTTTGCGCTTGCCAACCTAGATTTTTATGTGACACTCTCAACACCCGAAATCAGTTAGAATAGAAACTGTCCTTAGTGTAAATCAAAGTGATGTAAAAACCTATGATCTAGCCCAGACGAACTATTAGCACGTTTGAATGGCAGTTTCTGACTCACAAAACAAGTTGAAGATACCCAAGGGGATGTATACGAGATGGCACAGAAAATTTTTATTGTCGAAGATGACGCGGTGATTGCCAAAACGATTAGTGATTACTTAAATCGCTGGGCGTTTGCCGTCAGCACGGTCACCAAGTTTGACCAAGTTGACGCGGAAATCTCAGCGGCGGCACCAGACCTAGTCATCATGGACATCAGTCTGCCATATTTTAATGGTTTTCACTGGCTAAGCGAGTTACGCAAACATAGTAAGGTACCGGTCATCTTTTTAACAAGTTCTGGGGATGATATGAACCTTGTCATGGCGATGAACTTAGGAGCCGATGACTTTCTGGCTAAGCCGATTGAATTGCCGGTGTTGCTGGCGAAAATTCAAGGGATGCTGCGGCGCACTTATCAATATCAGCAAATTGACACTAATCTATCGCACGGCGCTTTTACGCTCGTGCCGACCGATAATCAGCTAAAAACAGCTAAGCAGGTTGTTGCTCTGACACCGACTGAGACAAAATTGCTAAGTCTTTTGTTCAGCGCTGATGGCGAGGTAGTGTCGCGCGAAGCGATGATCGAAAAGCTGTGGGAAGGCGACGATTTCATTGATCGCAATGCTTTAGCCGTGAACATGAACCGTCTGCGCAAGAAAGTCACTTCAATTGGTTTGGCGCAACTAATTGAAACGGTGAAGGGCAAAGGGTACCGGTTGGCAAGTGAGGGGACAAAGCCATGATGAAAGCTTATTGCCGCTCGCGTTGGGCAATTTGGTTATTGCTAGCGACCTTACTGGCAACAGGTTTTTTGGCAAGCTGGTTGTTGGCCAACTCCTTTGAGATTGTCCTGAATATGTGGTTTTTTGCGACAGTGCCACTGGCAGTGATTGTGAGCATTGATTATTGGCGTTTTCGCCGTGAATGGCAGCAACTGCAAGACGATCACCCAATTGATCCTGTGCAGATCACTGATCCATTAAGCCTGGCTTATTATCAAAAAATCCAAACGCTGACGCAAAAGCTGCGCACAACCAGAGATACTGCCCACGAACAAGAACAAGAAACGCTCGACACGCTGCAGCTATGGACACATCAAATCAAAACGCCGCTGACCGCGTTAGATCTTCTATTGCAAGTCGAACCTGTTAACGCCAAAGATGCCCGACTTGAAATCAGCAAAATCGATCGGTATCTTGCAGTCATGTTGAACTATCTGAAGCTGACAACATTAAATACCGATCTTGTTTTAACTGAACTGCCACTCAAACCGTTAGTCAATGAGACCGTTCGTGACTTGGCGAAGCTGTTTATCGCCAAGGACCTGACCGTGACTGTGGGGCCATTGCCAACTGTTATTAGTGACAGTCAATGGCTGCATTTTATTTTTGAACAATTGCTCACCAATGCCATTAAATATACCCCGCACGGTTCAATCAAGATTTATGCCAAAGGCGATGCTGTCATGGTGGCCGACACTGGTATCGGGATTTTGGCCGAAGATTTACCGCGGATTTTTGAACAAGGATATTCCGGCTACAACGGCCGCGCAAATCAGAAAGCTAGCGGTTTGGGGCTATTTTTGAGCAAACAAATCGCTGAAAAGCTTGGCTTGACGCTAACTGTCACCTCAGAAATTGGGCAAGGCAGCACATTTGCCATTCATTTTCCCCAAACGCGGTGGCAAGTGGAGTAAGCTACCTTACCAGCTTGTAAGCAACTACGAGTCACTGTAAGTAGGCATGGGGCATCATCCCCGCTAAGCTAATAAATGAAAGGGGACGATCACATGTCAACATTACTTAAATTAAAAAATATCGAAAAAACTTATACCAGTCGCGGGGCTCAGCCGGTGCGTGCCTTGACGAACATCAGTTTCACTGTTGAAGCCGGTGAATTTGTGGCAATTATGGGTGAATCAGGTTCTGGCAAAAGCACCTTGCTAAATCTGATTGCAACGCTGGACGATCCAACCGGCGGCGATATTAGTCTAAACGGACAGGATCTGAGCAACGTCAAGGAAGGTGCCCGGGCTAAGTTTCGTCGAGAACACCTCGGTTTCATCTTTCAGGATTTCGACTTGCTTGACACCTTCAATGTTCAAGACAACATCTTTCTCCCATTAGTCCTTGCCAAGAAGCCTCTCGAAATTATGAGAAATCGGCTAACTAAGCTCGCACCACGACTAGGCATTGATGCCTTGCTGAAAAAATATCCTTACGAGCTTTCCGGCGGCCAACAACAGCGCGTGGCGGCAGCGCGCGCGATGATCACCGAGCCAGAAATTTTGTTGGCTGATGAACCCACCGGCGCCTTGGATTCTAAAACTTCTACAGAACTGCTTGATCTGCTCACAGATGTGAATGCCGAAAACCGGCAAACGATCCTCATGGTAACGCACAGTGCTGTGGCGGCCAGTCACAGCCGACGAGTATTATTTATTCGCGACGGTCAAATTTTTCATCAACTTTATCGTGGGGATCTCGATCAACCAGCCTTTCTAACCCGTATCAGCGAGACGATGACCGCCATGCTGACAAAGGCAGGCGATGGACAATGAAATTCTACTTTAAGCTCGCTGCAAGTAACTTGAAAGCCGATCGCCGCCTGTTTGTTCCGTTTGTCACAACCACTAGCTTCCTGATGGCCGTCAACCTAATCATGCTGAATGCTTACGCCAGTAGTGATGTCTTGTTTAAAAAGCTGGGGGCAGCCGCTGGCAAGTCACTGTTCATGTTCGGCACAGATGTCATCGTGATTATCTCTGTGATTCTCGCCATCTACGCAAACAATTTTCTGCGCAAACAGCGTATTCGTCAGTTAGGACTTTACAACATCATCGGGTTTGGCAAAGGTGAACTCGGCAAAATGATGGCAGTGGAGAAGCTGCTGCTGTTACTAACCACTTTACTGTTCGGTGGTATTCTCGGTACCGTCCTTTCCCGCATCAGCTACCTTGCGCTCGCCAAAATGCTCAAAGTTGACCACAATCTTGACTTTGGGTTAAGCCAGCAAGCCTTCAGTATCGCCGGGATCATTACCATCGGCTTATTCGTTGTTTTACTGTTAGTTGATGAACTTTGGCTCATTCGCAAACGGCCAATCGAAATCGTGCGAGCACAACGAGCAGGTGAGCGGGAGCCCAAGACAAAGTGGGTGACGCTAATTGTTAGCCTTATTGCCTTAATTGCCGGCTACTATATCGCGGTCACGACAACTAATCCACTACAAGCAATGAGTATGTTTTTTGTTGCCGTGATCTTAGTCATCTGCGGCACTTATGGACTGTTCACCGCCGGATCGGTCTTCGTCTTAAAATGGTTGCGAAACCGCAAAAATTACTATTACAAACCCAAGCATTTTATCAATGTAGCTAATTTACTCTATCGTATGCAACAAAACGGTGCTGGCCTTGCATCTATTGCCATTTTGGTGACGATGACCTTGATTACGCTCGCCAGCACGGCCACGTTGTTCTTCGGTATCAATGAAGTCGTCAATACGAATACGCCGGTTGATTTGTCATATGTTCTCAAGGCAAACGACACCACTGCACCCGGCAAGGTGGCACGGATGGCCAGCGCGAATCATGTCATCATCAAGTCGCAACACACTTTTGTTGGACCGTCCAGTACGATGGCTTTACTTGATGGCAATCGTCTTGAATCGCAGGCCAATGTCAATGGTCCGTTCAGTATGGGCAATGCGCGCTCGGTGCAATTGATGACCATTGAGAGCTACAACCGTTTTACCGGGCATCATGCCCGCGTTAAGTCAGGGGAAGTGTTGATTTATACATCCAAAAATTTTCCTAGCAAGACCATTCGCATTGGTCAAAAGACTTACAGGATCGGAAAACGTGCAGGTAGCTTTCCAAATGCACAAGCGACTTTTATCCCCAATCTTTTTATTGCCTTTCCTGAAGAGAAGCAAATGATCGACGCCATGCAGCATCTGAGAAATGCACGCTATCAAAACGCGGCTGAGGCACAAGCTGATATCACCACAAGTCAAGATGTGATGTTGCAAGGAAGCCATGCCAATCAGCTTAAGCTCTATGAAGCGGTGGTCAAGAGTCGTATCGCTGAATCGGCCTCAGTTCAATCGAAAGCCGTGAATTACGATGAGACCATGAGTATCATGGGCAGCTTTCTTTTCCTCGGCATCATTTTCGGCGTCACCTTCATTTTGGCAACCTTATTGATCTTGTATTATAAACAGTTATCTGAAGGCTATGCCGATGCCCGCCGCTAACCGGTCCTACAACCCGTCGGTTGGCGACGCCCGCCGCTACACGATCTTACAACGCGTCGGCTTAAGCTTGCGAGAAGTGCGCGCAACCATCAACAGCCAGTTACTAATGCTGTTTTATCTGCCATTACTCGTGGCAGGGATTCATGTCGGATTTGCATTGCCATTCATTCAACGCATCATGATATTGTTTGGCTTACCGAATTGGCAGTTCTTCCTGACTGTCTCACTCATCACACTAGGGATCTTCGCGATCATCTATGTCCTCATGTACAAGCTCACCGGTAACGTGTACTATCGCATCGTCTCGCGTCGCCAAGCTACCAGTCGCAGCTAACTAAAAAAGCGTCGAAACGCCAGTAAAAATACTGTCGCTCGACGCTTTTTTTCGTTGATGCCAGCAATTAAGCCGGCTGCAGTGCCTTGATTTCATCAATGATCTTCAACAATGTTTGCTCAGCTGTTTGATAGTCCGCCATTTTATCGGCAAACTGCTCGTCAAAACCAGCCAACCCGCCAGCAGCAAAGGCATACTCATAGGCATACACCGCTTCATAGGCGGCCGCAAACCGCTTTAGCAAATCATGATATTGTTCGCCGCCAAGTTGCAGCGCCATCTGAATCACGCGAAAGTCCGTATACGCCATCTCAAATTGAACTGCCCATGCCCGCATAAAATCATGTCGGGCCTGAATATGCAGGAAATGATGCTCCGTTGTCCATGCTAATCGGTTCACTGAATCTTTAACATCTAACACAATCAATCCCACCTTCCCGTTTCGATCTGACTCGATTATAGGCCGGTCTGGCGAAATAAGCTTTCAAAAGACTCGATGATCAACTTCAGTAACCATCTCTCGTCAATTAAGCTTGTTCATGCCCGCGATCGGTTGCTTTTGCGGCCGTTTCAGAAACCTCACGCAAGGCTTCTTTACCGCTTTTATCACTGAGATTGATATACAGATCTGTTGCACTTGTGGTCGTTTGCCCGAGCTGATCCGCAACCTGCTGCACATCCTTGGTGACCGTATAAATATTGGTTCCCAAAGTGTGCCGGGCCTTATGTGGTGTTGATGGCCGACCATAATCGGTTGTATAACGCTTGAAAAAGGCTTCGATTGTATTTTGGCGAATCCGATTGATTTTTTGGCCGACAACTGTCACAAACAGGGGAGAAGTCGGCTTTTGATAACCAATAATAGCCGCTCGCTGCGTTAAGTAAGCCTGAACATACGGATCAATCCAGTCTGCAAAATTGACGCGATCCTGAAAGTTGCCTTTGCGAACAACTTGGACCGTATGCCGATCCATGTTCAAATCTTCCAGATTCATATTCACCAATTCGCTGACTCGAACCCCTGAGCCAAACAGTAAGGCAATCATGGCCAAGTTGCGCACTTTTGTCGCCTCAAAATAGCGCCGCGGCTTGGCTGGCAGTTGTTGCGCATAACTTTGATCCAACCACTGTAAAAACTTAGCATCTTCACCGTCCACAAACAGCATTTCCTGTAGCTTGTGGTTTCGGTAACTCGCAGTTTCAGTATGGGTTTTAAGTTTTACCTTGTTCCAGACATTCCGATAGAAATAAGGCTCGCCATCTGCATGGGGTTCACTTTCCTCCGTCAAAAACCGATAAAGCGCCTTGATCCCGACTAAGCGCAAAGCAACACTGCGACGCGTCATTCGCTTGTTGTGGTGCGTCTTGGAAGGCCGTTCAAGCAAATACGCCATAAATGCCTGGGCATCACGCAACGACAAATGTTCTAACACGGTCAGCGGGACGGTTTGCGGTGAGGAAGCGGCCGTCACACCACTGTTAATCAGCCAGTTCAGAAACTCTTGATAAAAATGTAAATACTGATAAAGCGTCGAATCGGCGATCGGGATCGCTTTTTGACTCTGATAATAGTCCTGAATGTAATCCGGCAGGGCAGGTAGCATTGTATGAATTAATTTCGAATAATTTTGTGTCGACACAGATTTCACCTCGAACATATGTTTTCTTTTAGATAATGTTAGTATACGCGAAAACAACTGTCCTTGGCGAGGGCTAGTGTTGATGAAAAATGAACGGTGGTGCTGGTTCAGCCATTGTTCTGCCATGTGAAGCAGAATTGAATAAAGTTTTAGCTTTATCCAAAGGTGAGCAAAGATGTCAGCAAACGCCTGTTGGCCAGACAAATTTTAGCTGGCATAATTCTGGCATGAATTCGGCTATTAAATGAGTTCACTTCGGTCAATCATTCAGCAAACTTATTTTGGCCATTGGTCAATAAAATAAATTTGCTGAATGTTACGTGACCCTCAATTGTTGTTGAGTCAATTTCAAACTACACAACTCAAAAAATCATCAAGCAACTCGAAGCCGGCTAACTGACGAGAATCTCACAACATCATGAAGCTTGAATTGATATGCATTTTTCTGGTTTTGGCTAGCATGACATTTTCAATCAAACAAATGCATGCAACTCAGCGTAAACGCAACGTTCCAAGTCATAATTGATTGCCTTGGTAAAAAATGCAATCGCCACCACCAACATTACGTCCGGACCACAAATTTTTGACAGCCATCTGAAAGAGGGGACACCCAGATTCGCAGATCAAGTGCCAAAGCCAATTATTTATATTCTAGTTTACATAATATATATTATGCGAAGTAGTGTTTGAAGAGACGGCATCGTGCCATTCTCGTAATATTTCCGTTGGCGATTATTTGATTCGCAATTTCATACAGCACCCGATAGCCGCCTCATTTTTTGAACCGCTGCTTGCAGCCAAGTCTTTAAAAGTTTCTACAATCATTGGATAAATCATTGGATATTTTTTGCTTGAGTTTTTTCGTTAAGTCACTTGTGACGAACAACTATCAAGTTGAATTCCCGAACTCGTCTCAGAATGCGTCTCTCAGCATGCCTCAAAATCATCCAAAATGACCCATGACAACTTGCTGTTGATTCGACCCGCGAATTGCTACACAAATTTCAAATTCACGCATCACGAGCTGCTAGTCAGCTTTATATTTAACAGATTTCGCAAAAAGATGGCTAGAGACTTTTTGCAAACAAAAAAGCCGCAACTGGCTAGCTGCGACTTTCCTCAGAACAATTGTGTGCAATTAAAGATGAAAGTTAACCTTCAAACGTGCTCTGCATTGGCGGAACGACCTGCTTTTTGCGGGAAACAACCCCAGGCAATGCCAAACGCGCGTCCTTGTCGAACTGTTCGTTGAAAGCACTGGCGATTTTATCGCGGTCATCACCGACTGCGAAACCAGTTGAATTGCTGTCCAAGATGTCAGTGGCAATCAGCAGGAAATCGTCGTAGCCTTTCGCCTGCGCCTCTTTGGTCATGGCACTGATCAATTCGTCCTGACGTGCGTAAATGTCGTTCAGATCGACGGTATTGACCTGTCCGATGCGAATAGACTTGCCGCCCATGGTGAAACTCTTAGCATCGCCTTCGATAATGTCCATATCTGACTTGGCGGCCAAATTAGTACCTGCCTTCAGCATGGCAAGACCATATGACTGCAAATCAATTCCGGCAATCTTCGCCATTTCTGGCAAAATCTTCTTATCCTTATCGGTTGCGGTCGGCGACTTCAACAACAGCGTGTCTGAAATCAAACCAGAAGCCATCAAACCAGCCAATGTTGGCGAAATCTTGAAGCCATATTCCTGGAACATCTCAAAAATGACGGTATTGGTGCTGCCAACCGGTTCTGCTCGGTAAAACAGCGGCGCTGCCGTGTGGAAGTTAGCGATGCGATGATGGTCGACAACAGAATCAATCGTCACGTCTTCGATATCACTGACACTTTGTTGAAATTCGTTGTGATCAACCAACATGACATGATCCGTCTCGTTGGCTGCCGTCTTGATAACCCGCGGTGCCTGAACCTTAAAGTGATCAAGGACGAACTTAGTTTCATCGTTCGGTTCGCCTAATGCTACCGCCTCAACATCCGTGTTGCCTGCCTGTTTCTGAAATTCTGCCCAGCTCATGGCACTCGTAATCGCGTCGGTGTCCGGGTTCTGATGCCCAAAAATCAAAGTCGTCATCTTATCTGATCGCTCCTCAACTGAATAGTTTACTTATCAAGTTTAACACGGTTTTCACTGACCCGCGACAAGTAATCTTTTTCCTTCAGATAATCGTCAAAGGTCTGGAAGAAGTTCGAGATCCGCGGAATGTCAGCTTTCTCTTTGCGATAAACAAAAGAAATCTCAAAGCGAATGGCCGGATCAAACGCAATAGCATAGGCCTTGATTTGATCAGCGCGTGCCCGAACAAAACTGGTTGGTAAGGCCGTGTTGACCCCTGACAAGTTAACGAATTGGGTTAACTGATATGGCGTGGTGAAATGTGCGACCACGTGCGGGAAATCAACCATTTGATTCTTGTACGCCTCACGCAGAAGCTGTCCAACGAAATAGTCGTCAGGATAAGTTGCCCAAGGTTCAGCTAAAGTATCTTTGAAATGGATTCGCTTACGGTTAGCCAAGGCGTCATCGTGGTGCAAGAACAGCAATTGTTCATCAATAATTTTCTTGCTGGCGTATGGTTTCCAGTTCTTAATGGTCTCATCTGGCAGATTCATGATAGCCAAATCAATCTGGTTGTTTTCCAATGATTCCCAAATTTCGTGACGGGTCATCATCCGTAGCGTTACTTCAACTTCAGGATTCAGTTGATAGTAATGAGCAATGAACGCAATAAAGGCGCTATCCTCGATTGAGCTTAATAACCCAATATTGATTTTTCCGACGGTTGCACTGGTTGTTTGTTGAATTTCGTCGGTTGTCTGGTTCAAGATCTCGTAGATCTCATGGGTTGACTTTAACATGGTCTGACCAGCGTCAGATAAATGCAGTTTCTTCCCGACAGAATAAAACAGCGGTGCCCCCACTGTCCGTTCCAATTTCTTGATCTGCTGTGTTAAGGCTGGCTGGGTAATGCCAAGCAATTGGGCGGCTTGGGTGTAGTTCATGGTTTCTGCCAATTGCAGAAAATAAGTTAGTGTCTTTGAGGAAAAAATGCGCTCTTGTTTCGTTTTCATAGGGCGGCTTCCCTTTCGTTTATAATTTAATAATATCGTTCAACCATCATCATAAGTGGCAATGAAAAAAAACGCAACGAATTTGCCGCGTTTTTAATCGTTACGTTAAGTTCTAGCTAAAAATTCAGTTGCTCGCAACTGGTTTCGGACGCCAGCTTTGCCATCCGGTATAATCCTTAACGTGCAGCAGATTCTCTGCATTCTTAACGCGATCGGCAGACGGCGGTTCGATGCCTTCAAGCGGGTACGTAATGCCAAGCTCGTGATACTTTTTAACGCCTAACGTGTGATACGGCAGAATCTCAACTTTTTGGACCACGTTTTTGTCCAATGTCGCAATATAGTCCCCTAACCGTTTGAGATAAGGGTCAAAGTCAGTGCGTTCCGGGACCAGAACGTGGCGAATCCACATGTCATCACCATGCGCCGACATATACTGCACCATATCCAAAATATTTTCATTAGGAAAACCGGTGAGCTTTTTATGCTCGGCCGAATCGATGTGTTTAATATCAACTAATGAGATGTCAGTAACAGCCATCAGCTTTTCAAACTGGCCAAACCACGGTTGGTCACGCGTGAAGGGGCCGCCTGACGTATCGAGGCAAGTCGAAATTCCCAGTGCCTTAGCCTTGGTGAAGAGTTCGAGAATGAAATCGATTTGTACCAAACTCTCACCGCCACTGCAGGTAATACCACCTTGGTCACCCCAGAATGCTTTATAGCGCTGGGCATCCGCCAAAATTTGATCGGCCGTCATTTCTTCACCAACCCCAATGTTCCAGGTGTCAGGGTTGTGACAATACTGGCAACGCATGCGACACCCTTGCATAAAGACAACGAAGCGAATACCAGGGCCATCGACCGAACCAAAACTTTCGACCGAGTGAACATACCCTTTGATCGGGCCATCATGATCCTGACCAACTTGTTCTAAGATATTTAATGGGCTTTGTGACTGATCGATGAGTTTCATCTTATTGCCTCCACTACAACATCATGTGTCGTTTTCAATTGATTTTCATTTCATTCTGCCAAAAAACGGCAACAGCATCGTTGCCGTCTTTTGGCAAAACAGGAATGGCTTCCTGTCTTGAATTAAGCTGCTTACATTTCTTCGAAGAAGGTCCGAGCAATGACATCGTCTTGTTGTTCCTTGGTCAAATCTGCGAAGTAGACGCAGTAGCCAGAAACCCGAACGGTCAATGTTGGGTATTCTTCTGGGTGCTTCTGAGCATCAATCAGGGTCTCCTTGTTGAAGACGTTGATGTTCAAATGCATGCCGCTGTTTTCCATATAGCCGTCAACCATGTGAACCAAGGTATCCTTACGAGTTTCATCATCGTGGCCCAGTGTGTTCGGAGTAACCCCAAACGTATTACTAATGCCGTCAGTTGCGTAATGATACGGAATCTTGGCGGTGGACATCAAGGATGCCAATGCGCCGTTCTTTTCTGCGCCGTATGCCGGGTTGGCACCTGGTGAGAATGGTTCGCCTTTTTGACGACCGTTTGGTGTTGTCCCTGTATTCTTACCATAAACCACGTTGGAGGTAATGGTCAGGACACTGGTACTCAACTTCGCGCCGCGATACAGATGATGCGTGTTCATCTTGTTATAGAAGGTCTTAACCAACCACTTAGCGATGTCATCAGCGCGATCATCGTTGTTACCATAGCGTGGATAGTCATCATTGTCAGCAACGAAGTCAACTGCAACACCGTTTTCATCGCGAATTGCCTTGACATGACCATACTTGATTGCACTGATGGAATCAACCGCGTGTGACAGGCCGGAAATCCCGGTTGCGAAGGTCCGGTTCAGTTGGGTATCCTTCAATGCCAGCTGTGCAGCTTCATAATAATACTTGTCATGCATATAGTGAATCACATTCAAAGCATTGACATACGTGTCGGCCAGCCAGTCCATCATCTTGTCGAACTTATTCATGAATTCTTTGTAATCAATGTAATCGCTGGTGATCGGTGCATATTCAGGCCCTACTTGCGCTTCCTGAATTTCATCTTTCCCACCGTTGATCGCATACAGAACCGTCTTAGCTAAGTTAGCACGGGCACCAAAGTATTGAACGCCATCAGCAATTGGTTGTGCCGAGACACAGCAAGCAATACCGTAGTAATCGGTACCCCATTCGTTGCGCATCAGGTCATCATTTTCATATTGAATGGTTGAACTTTGGATGGATACTTCGGTTGCATAGCGTTTGAAGCCTTCTGGCAAGCGTTCGCTCCAAAGCAAGGTGATGTTTGGTTCTGGTGCTGCGCCCATGTTGTCCAAAGTCTTCAGGAAACGGAAAGCCGTCTTGGTAACGTGGTGACGGCCATCATTGCCCATTCCTGCCAATGACAAGGTTGCCCAGATTGGATCGCCTGAGAACAGTGAGTTATATTCTTCAGTCCGGATGAAACGAACCATCCGCAATTTCATAACCAAATGATCAATCAGTTCCTGTGCCTGTTCTTCGTTCAATTTGCCTAAGCGCATATCGCGTTGGATATAAGCATCAATAACCGTATCGATCCGGCCAACGGACATTGCGGCACCGTTTTGAGTCTTAACAGCAGCCAGATAGCCAAAGTAGATCCACTGAACAGCTTCTTGCGCATTAGCTGCCGGACGCGAGATGTCATAGCCATATTCCTTGGCCATCTTCTTCATGTCGTTTAAGGCACGATATTGTTCATTGATTTCTTCACGCAGTTTGATTACATCGTCAGTCATTTCGCCGTCGCCGGTCAAGTTATAATCCTTGAACTTCTCAGCCATTAAACGATCGATCCCGTAAACAGCGATCCGTGGGAAATCAGAAACAATCCGGCCACGGCCGTATGCGTCTGGCAAGCCAGTCACGATCTTGTAATGGCGAGCCTTTCGCATATCAGGGGTATAAGCATCAAAGACACCTTGGTTATGGGTCTTACGATATTCATTGAAAATCTTGTGTTCTTGAGGATCTGTCTTGAAGCCATAAGATTCCAATGCATCTTCAGCCATTCGAATACCGCCAAATGGCATGAATGCTCGTTTGAATGGCTTGTCGGTCTGAACACCAACAATCTTTTCAAGATCTTTGTTCAAATAACCAGGGCCGTGTGAGGTGATCGTAGATGGAATATTGTTGTCAGCATCCAAAACACCGCCATTTGCACGTTCTTGCTTCTTTAAATTTAGAACCTGATTGTTCAGGACTGTTGTCGCTTCAGTGGGGCCAGCAAGGAAACTTTCGTCCCCGTCATATTGGTTCAGGTTATGCTCGATAAAATCGCGCACATTAATTTCTTCTTGCCAGTCGCCGCCGTTAAAGCCTTCCCAATAATTAGGAACTTTGGTTTCGTCAAGCTGTTTCATAGTTGTTTGCCTCCTAAAGTGGATTACAGATGTGACAGTTCTTACAAACACAGTATAACACGCCACTAAATCTATGCAAGCGTTTTATTGCCCATATAATAGGCGTTATATTGTTTTTTAAGTGTGCTTCGTCGCTTCTTTTCGCCCATGATTTCGTCATTTTGTTAAATTGTGCACAACTGATCTGTCCTATAATAATCAAAAACGCCACCATCTGTATTAGTACAGACGGCGGCGTCAATGATCACCATTTATTCGACTTGATCTGCTGGTTCTTCTTTGGTTTGAACAAAAACTGGCTTGCCAAGGACATCAGTGTCAATGACAAACGAACCATTCGAATAGCGGTCACCTGCTGGATGTTGTGCCGGATTAAGGGTCGTTACCTTACCCGTATCGGTCAAAACATTCAGGCGGGTAGCGTCATCGACTGACATCATCGCGACAATCCGATGCGGATCACGCTTAAGCTCACGCAAGACCAGTAAACCACGACGGGCACGACTCATTTCCCCGACTTCGCTTAAGGCCATCTTTTTGAAGGCGCCACGTTGGGTCAAAATACCGACCTTAGCCGTAGTTGGATCCTTCACTAGAATGAAATTGACAACCTCATCGTCTGGCTTTAGATCCATACTTTTAACGCCGGTTGCCCGGGCACCGACAGTTGACACATCGCTTAACGGGAATGTCAGTCCGTAAGCGTGGCGGCTGACCACAAAGACATCCTGTTGCTGATCAGTCGTGAAGTATGCATTGGTGACAATCGCGGCTGGGTCTTTCAGCTTCATCGCCATCATCGGCTTACTCTTGTACGTCCGTTGCGGCTGCAAATCACTTAAGGCAGTTTGTTTGATGTACCCGTCACTTGACCCTAACACAAAACTGCCAGCGCCATCGAGTTGATCAAAAGCAAACACTGCCAAGACTTTTTCGTCAGTGCCAAGGCCAACTGTTTGGCTTAAGTGTTCGCCGGTGTCTTTCCAACGCGCATCACTAATTTCATGCACTGGTCGATAAATGACATTTCCGGCATTTGTCACGATGTAAAGATGCTGCAACGTACTCAGTTCGCCAGTGAAAATGGCAAGATCATTGGCCTTCAAACCATTGTCGGCCGGATCAACCGCCTGATAACTGCGCAGTGAACTGCGTTTAACGTAGCCATCACGAGAAACCTGCACCATGACGGTTTCATCAGCCACCGTCACCGTTGTCGCCACTTCAAGTGTTTCAATTTTGGCTTGAATGCTGCTGCGACGATCATCCCCGTACTCCTTGGCAATCCGCTTCAACTCGCCCTCAATCACCCGATCGCGGGCAGCGGGGCGGGCCAAAATATCTTGATACTCGGCGATTGCTTTCGCCAATTGTGCTGCTTCTTTCTGTAAAGCCGTGATATCGGTATTGGTCAATCGATACAGCTGCAAGGAAACAATCGCTTCCGCCTGAGCTTCCGAAAAATCAAACTTCTTGACTAAGTTACGCTTAGCATCTCCTTTATCCTTGGAAGCACGAATCGCGGCGATGACCTGATCCAAAATCGATAGCATTTTGATCAAGCCTTCGACAATGTGCTGTCGAGCAGCGGCCTTGTTGAGGTCAAAACGCGTTCGCCGAGTGACCACATCGCGTCGATGTTCGACGTATGCTTCCAACATGGCCTTGAGTCCTAGTAACTTCGGCTGCATGTCGGCAATAGCGACCATGTTAAAGTTGTATGCAATTTGCAGATCGGTATTTTTAAATAAATAGTTTAAGATGCCATGTGCATCGGCTTCTTTTTTTAATTCGATGACAACGCTAAGCCCAAAACGATCGCTTTCGTCACGGACTTCGGCGATACCGTCCACTTTTTTGTTGATGCGTAATTCATCGATTTTTTTAATCATCTGCGCTTTATTGACATCATACGGGATCTCAGTGACCACGATCTTCTCACGACCGCCACGAATGGTTTCGATGTGTGTCCGAGAACGAACCACGATTTTACCGCGGCCGGTTTCGTAAGCTTGCTTGATACCATCAAGCCCTTGAATAATCCCACCTGTTGGAAAATCGGGACCCTTGACGTATTGCATTAAAGTATCTAAATCAGCAGTGGGATGCTTCAGCAAGTATAAGACCGCATTGATCACTTCGCGCAAGTTATGCGGCGGAATTTCGGTCGCGTAACCTGCAGAGATGCCCGTTGCACCATTCACCAGCAAATTCGGAAATCCTGCGGGCAACACAGTTGGTTCCTGTGCCGTGTCATCAAAGTTCAACACCATATCGACGGTTTCCTTATCGATATCGGCCAGCATTTCCTTGCTGATTTTGCTTAAACGCGCTTCCGTATAGCGCATTGCAGCTGGCGGATCACCATCCATGGAACCGTTATTCCCGTGCATCTGAATCAGTGGGGCCCGTAACTTCCAATCCTGGCTCAGCCGAACCATCGCTTCATAAATGGAGCTGTCGCCGTGGGGATGATAATTACCCATGACATTCCCGACACTTTTAGCCGACTTGCGGAAGCCCTTATCATACGTATTGCCATCTTGGTTCATCGCAAATAAAATGCGACGCTGAACCGGTTTGAGGCCGTCACGCACATCAGGCAGCGCCCGTTCTTGAATAATGTATTTCGAGTACCGGCCAAACCGGTCGCCCATGACCTCTTCTAAGGTCAGTTCTTGAATCTGATTGGCCAATGGCTTTTACTTTCCTTTCTTGTCCAGTTGTTTGACGATTTGCTTGGCACCAAACTGTAATTTTTCGTGATTAGCAGTCGGGGTTTCCAAAATACTGCCGTCGTCATCCATATCAAACTTGACGTTATGCTCAATCCATTCACGACGCGGCTCAACGCGATCACCCATCAAAGTGGTCACGCGTCGTTCCGCCAGCTGAGCATCGTCAATCCGAACCCGGATCAAAGTCCGCGTCTCAGGATTCATAGTCGTTTCCCAAAGCTGGTCGGCATTCATTTCCCCAAGTCCTTTAAATCGGGTCAATGTGTAACCCTTGCCCATGGCTTTGGTCTCTTTGGCCAACTCTTCATCGGTCCAAGCATAACTGATCTTGGTTTTAGCACCAGCGCCTTTTTGCAACCGATACAATGGTGGCAAAGCAATGTAAATTCGGCCTGCGTCAATCAGCGGCCGCATGTAGCGATAAAAGAAGGTTAGTAGCAAAATCTGAATATGCGCGCCATCAGTATCCGCATCAGTCATAATAATGATTTTGTCGTAGTTGGCCTGCTGCAGATCAAAATCCGCACCGACACCAGCGCCGATGGTGTAAATCATCGTATTGATTTCTTCGTTTTTAACGATGTCCTGTAACTTGGCCTTCTGAGTATTCAGTACTTTCCCTCGCAATGGCAAGATCGCCTGAAACTTCCGGTCTCGGCCTTGTTTAGCTGAACCACCGGCAGAATCCCCTTCGACGAGATACAATTCGTTACGCTTAGGGTTCTTGGTTTGCGCCGGGGTTAATTTACCGGAAAGCAAGCCTTGATCCTTCTTGCGCTTGCGTCCCGTCCGGCTATCATCGCGTGCTTTTCGAGCCGCTTCCCGCGCATCACGGGCTTTGACGGCTTTACGAACCAACTCTTGCGACTCTTCACCGTTTTCCATCAAAAAAGTTGACAGCTTGTCATAGACAATCCCATCGACCACAGTGCGGGCTTGCGGCGTACCAAGCTTGCCCTTTGTCTGGCCCTCAAATTGCAAAATTTCTTCTGGAATGCGGACACTTAAAATACCTGCAAAACCTTCACGCACATCACTGCCTTCAAGGTTCTTGTCGCGTTCCTTCAGCAAGCCGACTTTTCGGGCAAATTCATTGAATGCTCGCGTCATGCCGCTGCGCAAGCCAATTTCATGCGTCCCGCCATCACCAGTGCGAACGTTATTAACAAACGAAATCAGGTTTTCAGAATAGCCATCGTTATATTGGCCGGCAAAATCAACCACGATACCGTCCTTTTTGCCTTCAAAATTGATCACCTGTGACAATGCGTCTTTGCCTTCATTAAGGTATTTAACAAAACTGACCAAGCCATCAGGATAGTGATAACTGTCATGCTTGCCGGTGCGTTCATCCGTCAGATTAATCGTAATATTTTTCAGTAGAAAGGCTGATTCGCGCAAGCGTTCGGCCAAGGTATCATAACTGAAGACGGTGGTTTGAAAAATAGTCGGGTCCGGCTTGAACGTGATGGTCGTGCCATTAGGTTCATTAACTTTGCCCAACTTCTGCAAACTGCCATCAGGATGACCGCCATTGATAAAATGCTCCTCAAATGCGTGCTTATCCCGCACAACTCGCACAGTCAATGACTCCGATAAGGCATTGACGACGCTTGAGCCAACCCCATGCAAACCACCAGAAGTTTTGTAACTATTTTGGTTAAACTTTCCGCCGGCATGTAGCACGGTTAAAATGACTTCAATCGTCGGTTTGCCACTCGGGTGCATCCCCGTTGGCATCCCGCGACCATGATCCTGTACGGTCACAGAGTTATCGGCGTGAATCGTCACATTGATCTCATCCCCAAACCCCGCGAGCGCTTCATCGACAGAGTTGTCCACGATTTCATAGACCAAGTGATGCAAACCGCGGCCATCGGTGGAACCAATATACATCCCCGGACGCTTCCGCACAGCTTCCAAGCCATGCAGCACCTGAATGGATGAATCATTATATGCTTGCGTTGCTTTATCCATAGTAAACTCCCTTTTTTGAACAACTAAGTTATAGAATACACCACGCGTTGAGATTTCAGAAATAAAAAATAAGAGCGCGAGCCAGCCCGATTAGAAACCGGAGCATAAGCGGCCTTGGGTGCGATGGTTGGGCTTTGACCATTGTGCCCAAGGTCCTTATGTGCAGGTTTCTGGGCTGGTGAACGCGTTTCAGTAGAGCGCGAGCAGGAGCGGTTAGCAACCGGAATGTAAGCGGCCTTGGACGTGATGGTCGGGCTTTGACCATTGCGGCCAAGGTCCTTACACGCAGGTTGCTGCGACTGTGAGCCTGCTTAAGCATCAACACCATCAACAGCAGACCTCACCGTATTGCTCTCAGGACTCCTGTTTTCTCCTCAAAATCGACCCAGCTGGCTAATACCATCATTGTTCATTTAAATTTTATTAGCCGTGTCAATGTCCCAAAGCTCAGCAGAAAACCGCACTTCCCTAAGCATGGCACATAACTATGACTTCTTGACGTGAAATTCATCGCCCGCTGGCACCATATCTACGCTGTGCCCCGCCATGATCCTTGCGCAAGACAACACCAAATCGCGCCACAACCCGCTTCACAGGTTTTATTCGAATGTACGTTCGTTTTATTCTACTGACGTATCACTCAAAAGTCAAAAATGCTAAAATAGTTTCTAGTTTGAGAGGAGGGGCACATTTGATACTTGTGCTTTGTTTTATACTCGCGTATTTCATAGGCGCCATCCCGTTTGGTGTGGTCATTGGTAAACTCTTTTATCACACGGATATCCGCAAAGGCGGGAGTCACAATATTGGCACCACAAATGCTTATCGCATGTTAGGGCCAGTCGGCGGCTCAATTGTCTTGGTGCTGGATATCTTAAAAGGCACGTTGGCTGCCAGCTTACCCATTCTCTTTGGCATCGAGCATCATTGGCTGGTGCTGATCGTGGGTTTAGCGGCCGTATTCGGTCATACATTTTCGATCTACATTCGCTTTAAAGGCGGTAAGGCGGTGGCAACTAGCGCTGGCATTTTACTTGCATATAATCCGCCATTTTTTGTCATTGCATTTGCCATCTGGTTTAGTTTGATCTTGCTAACGTCCATGGTCAGCGTTGCCAGTACACTGGGTATGGTGTTGATCACAGCTTGGTCGCTGGTTTACCATGATTGGTTGCTGACAACTGTTGCCTGCGGGTTGCTGGTTGTCTTTTTGATCAAACATCGGGCAAACTTCAAACGCATCAAGGCCGGAGATGAAAATATGGTGCCCTTTGGCTTAGGCCAATATCTTCGTCAACACCGGGGCCGCTCTTAGTCACCTTTTGATGGCAACCAAAAAGACATCCGAAACTGGATGTCTTTTTTTCATGTACCTAATCGACAAACTGATGACACCTTAGAAAATGCTGATCATGTAACCCTTCTCAAATGCCGTGCCAGGTTCAAGTCGATTGATCCCGAGTTTGCGCGTCAGGTCGCCAGTGCTGCCAATCGTGTCGGCGATGCCCCACCAAGGTTCGATGCAGACAAAGTCGCCAGTGGTTGGATACGGACTCCAAACGCCCAGATATGGGGTATCGGTCATGGTAACGCTGACACCATGTTTCGTCTTGTCAGAAACCAAGTTGAAGGTTGTCTTACCAAGCAACGCGAAAATTAAAGCATCATGATCAAATGTTTCGTGCGTTAAGGCCAAATTGGCATCAGTTGCAGCCAAGGTCCGGTGCGTGTAATCAATGCCTTCACCAGCAACCAACGGAATCTGAACAAGCGACTTACGCGGTTTGAAGTTCAAATAATAATCGGAGAATTGAGTATCCGGCGTCATTGGGACCTTGAAGCCCGGATGGCCGCCGATGCTAAAGAACAGTGGCTCACTTTTGTCCGGATTGTCAACGTGATACGTGACATGTAGATTGTTATTTTCTAGTGCAAACGTGATGATTAAACGAAAAGCGAACGGGTACATCGCCCGCGTTTTGTCATCATCCTTCAGAACGAAGCTCGCTTTAAACGGTGTCGCAGAGAGCACCGTGAAATCACGATCACGGGCAAAACCGTGCTGGCCCATGTGGTAAGTCTTGCCTGCGTAATGATATTGATTGTCAGCCAGCGCCCCAACAATCGGGAACAAGACCGGGGCGTGGCGACCCCACACCGCAGGATCTGCTTGCCACAGACGCTCCCTGCCTGTCAGGTTATCTTTGATACTGGTCAGTTCAGCACCATGCCGACTGATTTTAACTGTCAAAAAGTCATTTGCAATCGTTACCATACATCCTCATCCTTTACCTACAACATTATTGTTAACTACAAAATATACCGCGTCATGTTTGAATCAGCCGCAATATGGCCAATCTTGTCATCCACATATTGCTGGGTGACGGTCACAGCGCCCATCGCCATATCTGGACCTTCATAAAGTACGTCTTCAAGCAGTTTTTCAAGAATGGTCGCCAGTCGCCGCGCTCCAATATTATCAGTGTCGTGGTTGACCTGAGTCGCAATCTCTGCAATTCGATCAACCGCTTCCTTCGTGAAGGTAATCTTCACGCCATCTGCTCCAATCAAGGCGATATACTGCTTGATCAAAGCATTGTCTGGCTCGGTCAAGATCCGCACAAAGTCTTTTTCGGTTAAGTCCTTCAATTCAACCCGAATTGGAAAACGCCCTTGAAGTTCAGCAATCAAATCACTAGGCTTAGCCTCGGCAAACGCACCTGAGCCAATGAACAAGATGTGATCCGTATTGATAGGACCATACTTAGTGTTAATCTGCGATCCTTCTACAATCGGTAAAATATCTCGCTGCACACCTTCACGCGAAACTTCGCCGCTATTATGCTTGTTTCCCGCAGCAATTTTATCGATTTCGTCGATGAAAATGATCCCGTTATTCTCGGCACTTTGAATGGCGTCGTGATAAATGTCGGCATGATTGACCAGTTTGTCAGATTCCTCTTTGATGAAGATTTCGCGAGCTTCTTTGACGGTCATGGTCCGCTCAACTTTTTTCTTAGGCATTAAAGCGCCAATGGTGTCGCTTAGATCAATGCCCATCTGACCGTACATGTCACCCATGCCACCGCCTTTTTTCTCATCATTGACAGCAACGGTGATTTCATGATCTTCAAGTAATCCTTTTTCCAGTTGCTCTGCCACGCTCAAACGCTTATTGCGAATATCATCGGTCACTTCGCCGCCTGCGTCTGCATCATCGCCAGCTGGCATTTTGCCATTTTGCATCCCTTGCAACATGCTCATCATCTCGGCCATCGGATTGGTATTCTTTTCCTTACGAATGGCCGGCACTAAAATTTTAACCAAACGCTTGTTGGCTTCTTTTTCGGCACGTATGCGAACCTTTGAAAATTGCTTCTCTTCTTCCATGGCAACGGCAGTTTCGGCAAGATCTCGGACCATGGATTCGACGTCACGGCCAACGTAGCCAACTTCCGTAAACTTAGTCGCTTCCACCTTCACAAAGGGCGCCTCAACTATTTTCGCCAGTCGTCGTGCAATTTCGGTTTTCCCGACACCGGTTGGTCCGATCATCAGTAAGTTTTTCGGGGTAATCTCTTCTTGCATTTTTGGCGATAATTGCATTCGCCGATAACGGTTATACAAGGCAACCGCGACGGCCCGTTTTGCATCATCTTGTCCAATGACATATTGATCGAGTTTTTCAACGATCTGTTTTGGGGTTTGTACTTCTGCCATCATAAGCCTCCTGTAGGTCAATGTAATTGCCAACGGTTACAAACTAAAAGCTTTCGACAATAACATTGTGGTTTGTGAAAATATCGATATTCCCTGCGATATTCACTGCTTCTTTGGCAATGTCAGCTGGTGTCATATCTGGGGCATGCCGCAGCATCGCGATTGCCGCGGCTTGCGCAAAGTTGCCGCCGGAGCCGATCGCTACCACGTCTTCATCTGGATCTATCACTTCGCCAGACCCGGATACGAGTAACAGGTCATGCTCATCCATCACGATCATCATGGCCTCAAGTTTCTGCAAGGTCGGATCCTTGCGCCAATCTTGAGCCAGCGCAACTGCGGAACGTCGCAAGTTGCCCGCATAATGCTCCAGCTTCTTTTCAAACCAGTCTTGCAGGGTGAAAGCATCTGCCACCCCGCCGGCAAACCCGATGACGACTTGATCATGATAGATCCGGCGAACTTTCTGCGCGTTGCCTTTCATGATGACCTTTTCGCCAAGGGTTACCTGACCGTCACCGGCCAAAGCGGTCACACCATCTTTTCTTACTGCTGCAATTGTTGTCATAGTCATGCTCCTTTTTAAGTGAGCGCGAGCAGAAGCGCTTAGAAACCGGAGCATAAGTGGGCTGGAAGCCTAAATGGCTGAATTTTGGCTATTTAGGCTTGCAGGTCATTATGTGTAGGTTTCTGCGACTGCGAGCGCGTTATCTGCGTATCTCGTCGGATAAAAACAGCTAAAGTAGCGATTAATCTGTTATCGCCAATGTTCTTAGCTTAAAAAACTCAGACTGCTTTTGCATCATGCTTTAGTCTTAATTATGCTTCGGATAATATTTCATATACTCATTTTTTAAATGTGCCATGGTGACATGCGTGTAGATTTGTGTAGTTGATAAACTTGCATGACCCAGTAGCTCTTGAACAGTTCGCAGGTCAGCACCATGATCCAGCATATGGGTTGCAAAACTATGCCGCAGCATGTGGGGATGAATGTTAGCTGTCAGCGTCGTCTGCTTGATGAGCTGATCCAAAATATATTCAATGCCACGCGAGGTAATCGGACGCCCATACTGGTTCACGAATACATATCGATGCTGTGCCTGACTTTTAGCCATCAAGACTTGTCGACCATCTTTTAAATAAGTTCGTAGTGCTTGCTGAGCGTACTGTCCAAAGGGCACATACCTATCTTTGTTGCCTTTACCATGAATCAACAGTAATGCCGTATTGAAATCGACCTGATTCAATGTCAGCTTGGCACACTCGGAAACTCGAATACCGGTGCCATACAAAACTTCCAACAAAGCGCGATTACGTTGATCCAGCGGGGTTTTGCCAGCAACTGTCTTGAACAGTTCCTGAATCTCGGCTTCATAGAAAAATTGTGGTAAATGATGATGCTGCTTTTTTAATTCAACCAGCTCAAATGGGTTGCGTTTGACGACATCAATTCGTGTCAAATAACGGTAAAAGCTTCGCAAACTGCTGATTTTTCGGGCAATCGATGTCCGTGCCAAATCCTGTTTGTTAAGATCAGTCAAATAAGTTTGAACGTCTAAATCATCCACATGCCGAAAATCAGTAAACCCGCCGTTGGCCTTGAGAAACGCCTGAAATTCTTGAAGATCACTCAAATAAGCCGTCACTGTTTCCGGTGAATACTGCCGTTCAACTTCAAGATACTCTTGAAACGCTGCAATTGGCTTCATTGAATCCCTCCGATAATACATTAACATAAAATGCAGCCATTGTTGACGCTTTCAGTGCATCAACACCATCAAGCCGCCGAAATACCAATGAAAAAATCCCGGTAACCCGAGATTTTTTGCGTCCTTAAACTTGTTCAACCCGATTCATACGTGCTTGGAAAGTAGCTAAATCTTTTAATGCACGATCGGCTAACTGCTGATTGCGTTCTTTTTTATTGCGTACTCTGACTGTTAACGCTGGCATGATGCCAAAGTTCGCATTCATCGGCTGGAAGTGATGGGCGGATGTGTGAGTAATGTAATGCGCCATTGACCCCATCGCTGTAGTTTCGGGAAAAATCAGCGGGGTTTCTCCAAGCGCTATACGGGCCCCATTGATACCCGCAATCAGACCGCTAGCGGCGCTTTCAACATAACCTTCCACCCCAGTCATCTGGCCTGCAAAGAACAGATCAGGCCGGCGTTTGGATGCATATGTTGGTTCCAAAACCACCGGGGATTTCATGAAAGTGTTGCGATGCATGACGCCGTACCGGATGATTTGCACGTTTTCAAGTCCAGGGATTAGTCGGAAAACCCGTTTTTGCTCGCCCCATTTAAGATGAGTTTGGAACCCGACCATGTTATATAAACTCGCTGCAGCGTTATCTTGACGCAACTGGACAACCGCGTAAGGTTCCTTACCTGTCCGTGGATCTTCAAGGCCAACTGGCTTTAGCGGGCCAAACAACATAGTTTTAATACCGCGTTTGGCCATGACTTCAATCGGCATGCAGCCTTCAAAAACCGTCATCTTTTCAAAATCATGGCCTTCAGCTACTTCGGCCGAAACGAGCGCTTGATAGAACGTCAAGAATTCATCCTTCGTCATCGGACAATTCAAATAGGCGGCTTCGCCACGATCATAGCGCGACTTTTTATAAACAATGTCCTCGTTGATCGTATTCGCATCAAGAATCGGTGCGGCTGCGTCAAAGAATGACAAACCGGCCTCGCCGTTCAGATCAACAATTGCCTGTGCTAACCCGGGCGCTGTTAGCGGACCGGTGGCCACCACTGTGATCCCATCAGGAAATGCTGACAATTCCTCATTCGCCACATGAATATGCGGATTGCTCGTCAACTTTTGGGTCACTAGCTCGCTAAATGGTTCGCGATCCACCGCTAAGGCACCGCCAGCAGGGACAGCGGTGGCGTCAGCACTTTGAATAATGATTGAATGTAACTGACGCATTTCTTCCTTTAATAGACCCACCGCATTGGTGATCTGGTTGGCGCGCAGTGAATTCGTGCAGACAAGCTCAGCAAAATTGCTCGTGTGATGAGCAGGTGTCATTTTAACGGGACGCATCTCGTATAAGTTGACATCTACACCGGCCTGAGCGATTTGCCAGGCTGCTTCTGATCCGGCTAGTCCGGCACCAATGACATTAACTGTTGGCATGAGTGATTCCTCCTTGTGGTGGCGTGGCGTAATTAGTTCGTTCAGAGAAAATGTGAGTTTTGCGGCACGTGTATTTTGGTGGCTTGCTGATGTGGTAGCGACTCAGCTTGCTATTGTGGGCAGACTGAATCTTTGAGCAAGCTTTCTAAAGGCGCGATCAGGCGCAGAAACCTTCGTGTAAGGGCCTTGAAGTCTAAATGGCCAAAGTTCAGCCATTTAGACTTTAAGGCTGGTGATGCTCCAGTTCCGAAACGCGCAAACAGGCGCAGAAACCTGCACATAAGGACCTCAAGCCTAAACGGCCAAAGCCCAGCCATTTAGGCTTGAGGCCACTTATGCTCCGGTTTCTAAGCGCGCCTGTTCGCGCTCTGCCCAAGTTTACCCGAAAAAAACAGTGAGTACAAAGATAACATACTCACTGCTTTCTCAAATTATGCTTTTTGTAAGGCTTCTTTATAATCGTTATTTGGGCAGACGACTTGGGTGCCAGCTTTGCTCTTTTTCTCAACTAAGAAATGTCCGCAGACCGGGCAATCGCGGCCGACTGGTTTGTCCCATGAGACAAAGTCGCAGTCTGGATAACGCGAGCAACCATAGAAGACGCGGTTACGCTTGCTCTTACGTTCAACAACTTGACCGATATGACATTTCGGGCAGACAACCCCGATCTCTTTGACAATGGCCTTGGTGTTGCGGCAATCCGGGAATCGGGAACAGGCGTAAAACTTACCATAGCGACCCATTTTGATAACCATCGGCGCACCGCAGATGTCACAGTTGAAGCCGGCTGGTTCGTCTTTGATTTGAATCTTCGCGATCCCAGTTTCGGCGTGAGCCACTTCTTTTTCAAATGGCTTATAGAACTGATCAATCACCTTAACCCAATCAGCCTCGCCGGTTTCAATCCCATCAAGTTCAGATTCGACGTTCGCCGTAAACTTGATATTCACGATGTCCGGGAAGAATTCAACGATCAAGCTGTTGACGATCTCACCTAATTCAGTCGGTTCAAACCGACGAGCATTCAGTTTCACGTAGTAACGTTTCTGAATGGTTTCGATAGTTGGCGCATAAGTTGACGGACGACCAACGCCATTTTCTTCAAGCGCTTTGACAAGGTTTGCTTCCGAGTAACGGGCTGGTGGCTGTGTAAAGTGTTGAGCCGGATCGGTCTTCAACATTTTGACATCATCACCAACTGCAAGCGGTGGCAAAATATTGTCCTTTTGATCGCTGTCACGTGATGAGACATACAACTTGGTAAACCCTTCAAACTTAGTCTGACTACCGTTGGCGCGGAAAGTCACACCGTTTTGGTCTAACGTCACGGCCACAGTGTCAATAATCGCCGGGGTCATTTCACTGGCAACAAACCGACTCCAGATCAGCCGATAAAGTTTCATCTGATCCTTGTCCAAAACTGCCGTCAAACTATCCGGTGTCCGTAATGTGCTGGTTGGCCGAATGGCTTCGTGGGCATCTTGTGCCCCTTCCTGCAGTTTACCTTGGCGAATTTTGACGGCAGCATAAGCTTCGCCGTATTTCTCATGCAGGTAATGGCTGGTTTCAGTTTTGGCAACATTTGACACGCGAGTCGAGTCGGTACGCATGTACGTGATCAGCCCAACGGTGCCTAACTTACCACCTAAGTTAATTCCTTCATACAGTTGCTGGGCCAACATCATGGTCTTTCGGGTGCGGAATCCCAACTTACGGTTAGCTTCCTGCTGCAAGGTACTGGTTGTGAACGGCGGGGATGGGAAGCGCTTGCGTTCCTTTTTAACAACATTCGTCACAGCAAACGGCTTAGTTTTGTCCACTTGGCCCAAAATCTTTTGAACGGCCTCGTTGTTCTTTAAAGCCTGCTTTTTATTCTTCAGGCCATAGAAACTAGCACTGAACTTTTTACTACGGCCCTTTTGAAACTCAGCGTCTAATGACCAGTATTCTTCTGGCGTGAAGTTTTTGATTTCATTTTCGCGATCAATAATCAGCTTTAGCGCAACACTTTGAACGCGGCCAGCACTCAGGCCCTTTTTAACTTTCTTCCATAATAAAGGACTGATGGAATAGCCTACCAGTCGATCCAAAATCCGCCGTGCCTGCTGGGCATCTACAAGATCCATATCAATGCCACGAGGGGTTTTGAACGCATTTTTAACAGCATCTTTCGTAATTTCGTTAAAAACGACGCGATTTTTGGCTTTTGGATCCAAACCTAAAATGTGACTGACATGCCATGCAATGGCTTCTCCTTCACGATCCGGATCGGCTGCGAGATAAATCTTGCTAGCTTTTTTAGCATCTTTTTTAAGGGATTTAATCACATCGCCTTTGCCGCGAATCGAAATGTACTTTGGCTCGTAGTCGTTATCGACATCGACCCCCATCTGACTCTTAGGTAGATCGCGAATGTGCCCCAAACTTGCAACAACTTTATAGGTTCGGCCAAGATACTTTTCAATAGTCTTGGCTTTGGCTGGCGATTCAACAATGACTAACTTCTTGTCGGCCATGAACGCGCTCCTTCCGGTGGCATTGCCTAGTAGGCAAGCCCTGATTAATTTGTGCGATGCTGACGATTCGTCGTCAGTAATTGATGCGTCCTAAGGCGGCAATAGATCATCTGCCACCGGCGCGACCATCAAAGCAATCGCAACTGGTGCCAGTCTAATGGTCAATGCCACCTGCTGACTCAAAACAGTTGCTATCATAAGCTAGTCATTTTGCTCTTGTCAAATCAAAAGAAATTTTTTCTACTATAAAGTAAGCAAAAATGTGCACCTCAAGGGTAAAAATTCAAGTTTTCTACCAACGTCTCTGGACCAGTCACCAACGCCGCTCCTGCCTGAATCAGCGCATTTGTACCTGCTCCCAAAGGCGCATCAATTCGATTAGGCAACGCAAAAACTTCGCGATTATGTTGCAAAGCATAGTTAGCCGTGATGAGACTGCCGCTTTTCATCTCCGCCTCAGTTACCATCACACCATGGGCAATACCGGCAATAATCCGATTGCGAGCGACAAATTGAAAACGCTGCGGGCCGGTTGCTGGTGGATACTCACTTAAAACAAGCCCAACATGCGCAATCTGCACCTGCAAATCGCGGTTCTTGGCAGGATACACCTGATCAAGGCCGTTGGCAATCACTGCAATCGTTGGCAGTCGGGCACTGAGGGCTGCCTCATGCGCCATCGCATCAGCGCCTGCTGCTAGTCCACTTGCAATCACCATTGACGGTAGTTGCGGCAATAACTGCGCCAGCGCCGTTGCTGAATAGCCGGTTGCACGCCGCGAACCAACAATCCCTAACGTTAATTGATTCAACAGACCTAACTGCCCACGATAAAAAAGCACCAACGGCGGCTGCGGAATTTCCCGCAATCGTGGTGGATAAGCAGCATCAACATATGTCATAAACGGCACGTGTTTGGCAGCAATTAATTGTTGACTATACTGGTCAGTCAAACGTTTCTTGAGCTCTTCCTGAAACGGTGCGAGATCATCTTTTCCTCGGATAGCTTGTTCTAAAGCAACTGCCATCCGCGGATTCTGGCGTGTGGCAATGTGCCATGCTAGTAAAAAATTGCGCAGTGTCATTGTTGGTCGTCCTCCCGCAAATAAACTACGCAAACACGACATCGACACACTCAATGAAGCACTAAGAGCGCAGTCGATCACGGACAGGCCCAAAACTGCGGCGATGAATTGGGGTAACGCCGTGCGCCGCCAATCCGGCAAGATGTGCCTTTGTCCCGTATCCCATGTTGTCCTTAAAATCATAACCAGGATAAATTTTATCGTACATCATCATAAGCCGATCACGAATCACTTTAGCAACAATACTGGCCGCAGCAATGCTGATGCTGTTGGCATCGCCCTTAATTAAGCGTTTTTGCGGTAAGTCGACTGGCACGTGCATTGCGTCCACCAACAAACATTCCGGAGCGACTCGCAAATGGTCAACGGCTTGAGCCATCGCCAATTCAGTCGCATGGTAAATATTTTCACGGTCAATCGTCCGATTATCAGCCACGCCAATGCCAACTGCAATCGCTTCAGTTAAAATATGCGGGTAAAGCACATTGCGTTCATGTGCGGTCAGCTGTTTCGAGTCATTCACCGGCCACTGAAAATGGTGCGGCAAAATCACCGCAGCCGTCACGACAGGGCCAGCAAGTGGTCCCCGCCCTACTTCGTCTAACCCAGCGACATACTCATAGGTTCCCCATAACTGACGCTCATACCTGCTACGATAACGTAAAGCCACCTCTTCGGCTGCTTGATGGGCCTGTCGCCGTTGATACGCTGCCAGTAATTTGCCAGCACCGATGCGACTGTCTTCTTTAAGTGCCGCCAAAATAGCCGGTGCAACTTCGTCAGCAGCCAGCAACGCTTTATACTCACTCAGCGTCGGCATCTGTCTCACCAGGCTTCTCGAGGGTAAAGCGTCCCAACTTTCCTTGTCGTGCATCAAAAATCAAGCGCTCAGCCATCCGATCGTAAGCCTCAGCGAAACCTTGTGATTTCGTCAACTTAACCAGCAGGTCATGGGGCGCTTCATTTAAATCATCATCGGTGACATGGTATGCCTTTTTCAAAGCAGCTGGATAATGCGCCATAAAGTAAGTCAGCCCATACAAGCCAACCATGTCTTCTTGGAAAACTGCATCGGCAATTGCACCTGTAAAGGCTAACCGCATCCCAATTGTTTGTGAGGCAAACTTCGGCCAAAGAATCCCAGGGGTATCAAGCAATTGAAAGTTATCACTGGCCTTCAACCACTGTTGATTCTTCGTCACGCCTGGTTTGTTGCCGGTCACCGCGATGTTACGCCGAACCAGACGATTTAACACCGTCGACTTGCCGACATTGGGGATGCCAATACACATCGCCTTAATCATCGGATTACGAATGCCGCGCGCCTTTTTCCGGGCAATCTTTTCCGCCATCAACTTCGTCGCCAATTGCGGAATTTGCTGCAACCGCTTGGCATGCTGGGCATCAATCGCAATCGCCGCAAATCCTTGATCCTGATAATATTGAACCCACGCCGCCGTCAATGCCGGATCAGCCAAATCCTGCTTATTCAGCACCATAATGCGCGGCTTATCAGCCACCAGCTCATCCAACATCGGATTGCGCGACGATTCCGGTGTCCGCGCATCGACAACTTCAAGCACGAGGTCGACTTGTTTAATCTTTTCTTGAACTTGTTTCCGGGCTTTGGCCATGTGACCGGGAAACCATTGAATTTGTGCCATATTGTGTCACTCCTTTAGTACCAAGGGGTTGAGGCCCTTGGGTTGTCATTTTTTCGTAAACGTGGGCAAAACGTGGGCAACGTGGCGAAATTACCAAACGCTACCGTGCAACTTCACCCGATTTTTTCAATGAACCGCGTGATGGCTTCAACCGACTTGTCTTGATTTTCATCAAGGGTATGCGTGTAGCCATCCGTAGTTTCGGCCCGAACATGCCCAACTCGCTTCTGCACTTCCTTGAGCGAAATCGACGGGTCATCGCGAAGCACCGAAATGTGAATGTGGCGGAAGCCGTGAGGAATCGCGTTCTTCGTCCATTCAAAACCATACCATTCTTGGCAATGCTTCGTCAGCGACTTATTGATTCGCGTCAGAATCTCACGGAAGCTGTGCGAGGTGATCGGTGAGCCATACTCCGTCCTAAACAGCGACTTAGAAGCATGAAAGGCGTCCGCCGGAAAGTCAGCCATGTGTTCGTCGAATGCCTTGTTACGGGCAATGACGCGCTTTAACGCATCAATGGCAAACTCTGGCAGTTCTTCCACCCGTTCACCAGCTTCGGTCTTGGTGGTATCCTCGTAATACTCATCAACGCGCAGGTCATGATATTGCAAGGACTTGTCGATGGTCACCAGCAGGTTCTCGAAATCAATGTCAGCTTCCGTCAATGCGGCCGCTTCACCGATCCGACAGCCCGTCCCAATCATGAATAGCGCCAAATCGTAGTACGACTGATGCCGCCGCTTGCGCAGCTCTGCCAACAAGGCGTGAACCTCGTGCTCGTCAAGAAACTTGGCTTCTCGGCGCAGACGCTTCTCGCGCTTCTCTTTTGAACTCGCGGAGAGTTTGATCACACGCGTTGGTGAGAACGGAATCGCGTTGTGCAGAACGCCATAGTCGAAGATTTTGTTGAGCGAGCACTTGATATGCTGCATCGTCGAGTGGGTCGAGTGATACTTCTTCTTGTAGTCGTTCAACAGGTTTTGAATTAGCAATGGTGTAATCACTTCTAGTAAGACGTCATCTGCCATTAGCTCCGCTATGCGTTTCAGCACCATTTTCTCACGCGTGACGGTTGGCGGCTTGACCGTAGTCTGCCAAGTTTCCAACCATTTTGCTTTCAGCTCACCGAATGTCACCATCGCGGCGCCGTTGAAAGCACCTTGTTTCACCGCAATCTGCTCCTCAATCTTTGCCGCTAAGTCGCGTTCGGCCTGCTTGCGGGCACGCGCCGTGTTCGTGGAGAACTTGACGACTTCCCGTTTGGCTTTGCCAGTCAGTGGATCAACATAGCGATCCACTGCATAATACGTTGACTTACCGCTCTTGCGTTTTCTTTCTTCAAAATACATGTTTTATCCTTTCCGGGTAAGGAAAAGGGCAAAACTGAATCTCTATTAGCAGATTCTATTTTAACATCCAAACCCCTTATTTTCTGCGTAATTTTGAATAGCCATGTGTCTTCCAGTATAGAAAGTCGGCGAACACCTCAAAATTGATGAAGACGAGCTTGTGCGTTGGGTTCAAGACCCCGTCACGCCATCGCTTGTTGTCACGCATCTCACATAGCCAACGATTGAGCGTGTATTTGTTTAAGCCGTCGTATCGGCTTAAAATAGCTTCCTTGTTGCCCCATTCAGCGTCACTATCCGACACTGGACTGTATCTGATTTTCATTCATTACCTCACTTGTTGTGTCTAGCATCTGTGTGAGATAATCAGCACAGATAGGACCCATATCTTATCTGTGAAGGGTGACTACTTGCTTTGGTCGGCGTGGTCATCCTTTTTTGATTGCTCACTTTCAGGTGTCATTGCTTCAAACAAACCATTTTCAAGTTGATCTGCGCCAACTGTGTACTGCTCAATGATTTGTCGATGTTTGTTTGTCAAGATTGCCCCGCGGATCGATTGCATCGTTTTCTGGTTACCCCAGTACGCGTCAATCTCGTGGAGCACTCGCTCCATCGGTGCAACTTGCTTATCAATCCACGCCCGTGTTCGATTGAGATCGAGCGGTTCTGGGGCGGTGGTCAAGCGCAGTGGCTGGCGATCATGACCAACAAATCGTTGCCAATTCTTGTTGAGCGGCCAATCCAACCGCGGCTTACCTTTTTGAGCATCGACAAAACGCAGGTACCGTTTGATAATGCCAAATATCGTGCGTTCCTCATCGCGGTAACAAAGCAAATCATCAACAGCCTTTTCCGCCCGGGTGTTCTTCAAGCGAATTTCAAAGCGGTTATAGATGTTGGTGGTTAAGCCTTTCTTGTGCTGCTCGGCGCCTTTCTCGTAGAGGCAAAAGTAAAGTTCGCTTTTGGTTGAACCAATGTATAATGTCGTGCCAGTCTCATCATCAAATTCTTCATCGTCTTCATGATAGATGTGGCCGGATACCGTGCCTTGGTACTCACGCATGACGGTGATGCACTCGTTGGCCTGAATCTTTTGAATCAGGTTTGGAATATCCAGCATATTGACCATATCGTTGACGGCTAAGTCCAGTCGTTTCATCACGCCTTTCATGTCCAGACACTGGTCAAGAAAGTCATACCAAGTTTCGCCACGCCCTAGCAGAATACTTTCCATTTGGCGACAACCTTGCCCGCGTAGTTCTACCAGCGTCCCCAGCTCCTTGTGTCCCGGATCAGAGCCGTAAACTTTAATCTGGCCTAGTGAGCGGGTAAATTGATAACCGAACGCCGCACGATCTTCTGACAGAATGCAATCCGTTTGCAAGCGTAAGAGAGCATCGACGATTTTGTCTATATCCTGTGTTGGAAACCGAATCCGGACATAGTCAATCAGCAGTTGCAGTTCTGGCTCATCTGACCAATTATTGAGCGTCTTATCAATGTACATTTGTAGGCCGCTACTACACGCTTCGCCATTTTCGATGCGACTAAGGTGGCGTTGTGTGATACCAATCCGGTGACACAACTGTACCTGCGTCAGGTTCAATTCTTTACGGCGCCTCCGTACTGAATCACTCCAGTAACCCAAATTGTCTACCTCCTAATCTTGTTGCCACCGGACATCAGCTTGAATTGTCCAGTTGGCAATTTCTGTGCTGTATCAACGTTTCTACCGGGAAATCAGGTAGATAGGTGTCATTTACGACCCCCCTGTTAGTACATGGGGGTCTAGGCGGCCGGCTACGCCGACCGCCGCCGCTCACGCTTGCGGCTTTCGCGCTGCACGCCGCGCGTGGCGGCGCAGGTTCGAGCACCCTTACACCACTTGTGAAATCGACTCTTGCCCTGTGTAAACAGCATAACAGCAGCCGCTATAGGCGGATAGCCATTGATGTTGTCAGACTTTTCCCGCCGAACCTGGACTGAAAACTTGCCTACAAAAAAAGTCCATCATATGATGGGCTTGGAGGTGAATTGAATGATTGAAAACATCGGGCCAAACGTGAAGCAATTGCGAAAAGAACATCACCTTAGTCAGGTTGACTTGGCAGACGCCATCGAAGTAACGGTCGACTCCATCTCAAAGATTGAGAATGGAAAACGTGGCACTAGTTTTGAAACCTTGGATCGAATTGCCCGGTTCTTCAATGTTGCACCGGTCGACCTACTAGGTTCACCTGAGGAAAAACAACTTCATGAAACGGCAGCAATTCTGGATCGTATAGATGAATATCAAGAGAAAATCGAACGCCTCATCCGTCTAAGAAGGCAAATGCTAGACTTCTCCCCTAGGCAGATAGACCAACTAGCCGACCAGTTAAAGGAAATCTTCGCCTTCTTCCAGCCGTACACGCCTGTTGATGAAGATGGAAATCCGGAGACGGATAAAAACGGACGTCGAGTCATTCGGCAATCTCGTTACCGTGAATTGCCAGTGGAGGACATAAAACAGCTATACGAAAAAATTCAAACAATTGAGAATTTCCGCAACAAGTAATATTCTTCCTAGATCGGTTCCTGCTGCTCCAACGCACTAATGATAATTTCAGAACCTTTCCCGAGTTGTGAAAGCAAAGCACGATAATTTTTATCGTGAACATTAGAATAAAATTTAAAGATAAGCGCCGCCTCTTTCTCTGTAAACTTGGCGTCTCGAGGTAGGTAGTCTTTAATCGTGTCGAACACGAACTCATTATCGACGTCCGGATTCAGAGGAATAGTTTTAAACTCGATGTCTATTGATTGAATCACAGACTGAATAACTTCATATGTGACACGAACCTGTTGGTCATCTTGCACATATCGATCAGGTTCATCTTTGTCTGGGAACGGAACCATATCTGACTCCACACTGATAAACGATCCAATGACATTTGAATCATCAGGATACCGAAAGGTATGCAAGAGCGTCAAAAGCACACCGGACAAATCTTCAGCAACTTCCATAGCCAATAGGGCTTCCGCATTTGATGGTGGAACACTTCTAAGACGCGCACCATGGGCGGCAGCTGAGGAATTTCTCAAGTTTGCAATACTTTGAACCAGCTCGCAAATATTCTTTGCAACCTCTGCGGTTTGTGGCAGATTTGGAAGTTGGGGCTCAAACAGATTTAGTGTTTCCTGAACCTCTTGAAACATTCCGATTGTATAGATGCCAGTATTCCGGTCCTGCCTCCCCTTTTCTTCAGCAATTTCTGTCGACGTGACAGCGTGATACACATAGGCACATGTAGACTCGATGAGAGTCTTTGCCATCGCCACAGCCTCCCCATATTCCTTGCGATTAAACTTTACGGTCATATCGCGAAACTTTTCTTCGACTGCACCGACGCTAAAGACATCGGCGCGAATTCTGAAATCATCTAAGTCTGAAAAATTCATTCCTATTTTTCTCCATTCTTAAGACCACTCAGTCTTTCACTTCTAGAAATTAATCTCGAATAGTGCAATCGTTATTTGATATTTTCACCAGATGCCCATAGTTTCTCAATCCCGCCCCCATCAAGAGAATATGCAATCAGGAAACATCCTGGCCAGCAAGACAAGCACTTGAAGGTAAAGCCCAAGAACTTACAATGATGGTAATATCTGCTCAAATGTTGTTAACCCATTGGTTTCACTTTTGACTCAATAAAATCAATCTCTCCCTTGTCAAATCCGTATTTATTATACAGTTGCTGGTCGATTTCAGGAATGGTTACCGTCCAATCAATGTCAGACTCAGAAGTGAAATTCTGTAACGGGACTTGCGTCCAAGTCTTGCGAGAATTATGCTGCGTAATCTTTAATACGCCTAACATCGTTCTGGCAAATTTTGTTTTGATGTATGCCAAAACGTTGCGGGCCTCAGACTCCTCATTAAACTCTCCAATTGTTAAAAAAGTATCAGTATGCCCGATTAAGGGCTGCCCGATTAAGGGCGTACTAAGCACTTCGCCAATTGCACCGGATCCATTAGCCTCAGGCACGAGAACTTTCCACTTGTCAAAGGAAGGTGGTAGTTCCAAATACTTCTTCTCAATCCATTTATATTCTCTTTTACCGCTGACTAGACCCAGCATTTGAATTGAGGACTGATCCGGAGCTGGCCCATCCTTAAATGCAAATGGCATCCCAGAAAATGACCTCGAGACTATCTTGTTCCTGGTCCCCTTTCCCTGCATCTTTTCCGCGTCAGGGAAATCGTTGAAGAACAAATCTGAGAACTTATAAATTCCTTGTGGTTGCACCAAATTTGCAAACGAATGAGGGTTGGTACCTGCAACTTTGTGAGAAATTGAGTTCAACTCTGAATACTGACTAAAAATACCAATTGGTCTGACAGTTGACGAAGCATCTTTATAAATAACCGCCAAGCCGCCTTTTATATCCGTCCCGGCGAATACCTTTGAAGAGTTCTGTTCGTAAAAGAGCACCTTTAAATGATCATCTGCCAACATCTTCTTATTCCAGGACTCCGGTGTTTGTCCAGCATTGAAGAGAAATCTACCTGGCGAAATTAAGCAATATTGAGAAGACATTTTATCAGCCAGGTCATAGAAATACTGGAAAATTGGTTCATCTCTCGCCTCGCCAGGTTCTTGGTAAGGCGGGTTCCCCACCACCACGTCAAATTTCATTTCAAGTCCCCCTTTCTGAACAGTTCATCACATTTGGCTTCAAAGTCGCCCTCACCGCGCGCATATGGCGTTGTATCAAGAAATACGATATGCGAGTCGTCAATGTCCTTAACGGCGTCATCAAAGCCAAAAACAAAGTTGCGGGCAATGTGGTAGATAATCTCACTGGGCGCAAAGCCGTATACCTGGTGTTCAAGAATATGCTTTAGCCGTTCATGTGCATCTGGTATCTGATCAGCAAGTCCGACATACAGTCGCTTGACGATTTCAGTCAAGTACAATCCAGACTTAACATACAAGTCCGCAAAGGTCTTATCCGGATCACTAAAGATTTCTGGGTTCTCCTCTTCCAGCTTATCAATCATCATCTTGACGACTTTCTTGGGCGTGAAGATCTGATTCGTCTTCTGTGGCGGAATATAGTCGAATATGTCTTCGTCATGACTTTCATCAAAGTAATCAGCCAAGTCGGCTCGCTTCCTCAAGAACTCCTGGCAAGACTCATCGAAGACAACCTGATCAAAGAAATGATACTGATCCCGTAATGTACGGAACTGGTCAAGGGTGATGCCGGTGACTTCTCTGAACACTGAATCACTGATTGTTGTATCAAAATCGGCGAGCGTCGTCTCAGTGGTCCCATAAGCCATCAAGAAGGACGGAATTGTCCGAGCAAAGCCGCGAAGCCTTGCCCGAACATCATCTTCGACAGTATTCTTCTTTTTCTCTTCCGCCTGCTGCAATACGTTTTCCGCAGCTTTCTGAGTCTGCTCATGGACAGCTGCTGTGACTTGTTCGGAAATCTGCTGTTGCAGATTATCCTGGATTTCCTTCTGTCGCGCATCAAATGCAGCCTTAATCTCGGCCTCTTTGGCTGAATCATGCTCGGCTTCTGCGATGCCTTTGTCGTAGTCCGCCTTTGCTTCGTTGACCTCGATACCGGAGTTAGTCGTCAGCACTTCGACTGTACGCGCAATCACGTCTGCGCTTTGCTTTACAACCTTTTCAGCGGTCTTGGCAGTAACACCATTCTCCTTCGCGATGTCCTTGACCGCATCGAGCGTGTTGTCAGTAAAACTCTTAGCAATCGTCTCAGAAAGGGATGAATCTGAACTTTGCACGGCGTCATCGGCAGTATTTTGAATGTCTTCATAAATCTTTTCGCCGAAGTGCGCGTTAGTGACAATGGAAACCGTCTCCTCGGGGACAACGGCTGAACCATTCTGATCGACTTTAACGTCGTTCGTATCAATTGGATCACTTGTCTGCCGCGGGGTAGACTTGCCTTCGTCGACTGGGTTCAGCTGATTGAGAATTTCGCGGGCTTCAGTTGACGCAAAGATGCCGCCAATATTTTGGAACAACAAATTGGACATGAATCCGCGCTTCACGACCTCCTGTGCCTTGATGGTCTTTGGAATCGTCAGCACTTGCCTGGCATCCAGTTCGACCATCTTGCCTTCGCTATCCTCAGCAATCACTGGGAAAAAGTTCAGGAGCCGCTTGATATGGTCCTTGCGATTTTCAGCCGTCCCACCCCCGTTAGTCGTCTGACTGGATAAATTATTGGCAAAGTCGTCATAGAGCGTCAACGTCCGTTCCGGTGCGAAATCGAACACGTACGCGTTCTCTTTTTGCTTGGGTTCACCATTTTCCGAATACGTCCACGGGTTCTGAGATCGGAACGCGGCCTGCATGTAGAGACTTGGTGACTTCATGTTGGACAGCATCAACACACCCGTCCATTCGGGAATAGTCACCCCGGTCGTCAACTGGCCGACAGATAAAGTGATTGTCTTGTCGTAATCCTTAATGGCCTTTCGCACCCGGTCAAGTGCCTTTTCATTGATAATCTGATCGTCGTCCGTCTTACCATCACCCGCAGCAAGTTCAACGTGATAGTTTTCAAACACCGGATCATGATCCAACAGGCGTTTGAGGGCTTTCGCGCTATCGACGCGATTCAGTAACCAGAAAGTGTGCTTTAGTTCAGCCCGTAATTCTGGGGTTGAGAATGGATACTTCTCGTTATGAGTGAGGGTTGATAGCCATTTCAGAACATCCGCTTCATGAACGAATTTACCCGAATCATTTGTGAGGAAGAACTCGTTCAGGTCAAACGCGTAGTCGACCGAGTCCTCATCAATCTTCGCCCCCGTCTTGACCTCATCAGTAATCATTGAGCTCATCTGATACGAGAACAGGTTCAGCTTGGGCAACTTCTCATAAGGGTTGTTTTCTTCACTGCTAACGGGCCAGTTTGCTTTCGCCTCTTGTTCATCACCGTAGGTCCAGTTATAAATCTGGTCATCAGAGAACTTGCCGGATGCCATCGCCTTAAACGGGGTACCAGACAGGTTCAAAGTGAATGCCCGTTTAATTTTGTCAAATGCCACATCAGCCTTAAATGTATCTGCGCCTTCATGGGCCTCGTCTATGACCAGCAAATCCCAATCCAGGTCTTTGACCCATTTTAATTTGTTGATTGCGCCACCGAAAGGAATTGCCCCTTTTAGATCCTGGAGCGAGATGAAAGCAATCATGCGGTCTTTGCCGCCGTCGAGTTGAGCCTGAAACTCATCCCGCGACATGGAGGGCTTATCACTGAGCGAGTCGGTGGTTGAAACGAAAGCAAAATCCGTTTGCCAAGCGATGAACTTCTGGTAATCTTCGAACCAAGAGTTGGCAATGGCTGGTCGGTTGGTAACAACAAGCACTTTCTCTGCATCGAGCCGCCGGGCAAGATCGTACGTCGCCAGCGTTTTACCAAAACGAGGCTTGGCATTCCAAAGAAACTCGCCATGTGGATGACCCTTGGCATAATCCAACGTCTGACTGACCGCAGCCTCTTGCTCCGGGCGGAGTGTATACGAAAGTGCTTCGTTAGACTGCTTACGGTCGCCATCACGGAAGGCCTCATAGTCAGCGTAGGCTTCCTCTGGATGGCCATCAAAGTAGAACCATTCAGTCCCCTTGCGTTGCTCCTTATTCTTATACTTACGCAAGTAGGCATGAAGCTGGGTATCAGTAAACCACTCGGCGCCTCGGCTAAACTTCGCTGGTGCGGACCACAGCTTATCAAATTCCAGGTTAATGGCGGCCGTCTTGGTTTGCTCTTTGATACGGACGTCGACATCCTGACGCTCGGTATAGCCAATCTTGATCCAGCCCTGGTCATCTTCGACCTTTGGCAATGTGTACGCATAAATCTGAGGATAGATCACTTTAGTGGTTTTGATTTTCGCCGTTTCTACCATACCTACGCAAGCTCCTTATCAAAAAATTCCATCTTATTCTTGGACCAGTTCATCACCTTGACCCGTTTACCGGGTTTGGTGATCCAGGTGATGGCCTCTGCATCGTCGTCTTCGTCGAACAAAGAGATTTCCTCATGAACGACTTTTTCTTTTGTTTCGCTTAGTGGAATGATGTATTTCAAGCCATCCATCTGGAAGATGTTGTAACTGATGATCTCGGCAATCTGCTTGAACAACCCTTGGCTGGGTTCCTTATGCCACTTGGCGACAAAATAATCACGATACGTGTACAGGAGGTTCTCCCGAGCGAGCAACAACGAGTCCCCGCTCCATTCGAAACCATAGCTAGTTTGATAAGCTAGTTCGACAAGTCGCTGCCATTCGGCTGCATCGTCTACCTCAGCACTGATTCGCCGCAGTTTTCGATCAACAAAGCCCACGCGGTCTGCAATCGCGACACTGCTACCAGTTTCCATGTCGTAACGCGTTGCCATGTAGGGTGCTTCACCACAAGTGATTTCAAGCCACGTTCGCTGCGTGTATGTTTCCAGATTGTCGTTGGTAAAATTTTGGTCAACGGCATCGTTTTGTTTCTTGACTACCCATGTGGGGGTGAAGACTTCTGCTTTCGATTTCGTCCGTTCCTTTTTCAGTTCTTGCGACTTGAGGGCACGAGGCTTGATGATTTGGCTCATTGTCCCAGTCACTAGACCAGGCAAAATCTGAGCTCTAGCCGCATAGGGTCGCACACCATATTGTAAGTAGCTATCGTTGGCCCAGATAATATTCTTCGGGTGCTTGGGTGTTGACATCGTGCGATCAATCAACAAGATATCTAGAATATCTGGCATCTGTTCGCGGATCATGTTCTCCGAAACGTCAGTCGGCTCATAGTCTTCCTTGGAGCCGGCCGGATTCAACTTTGGTGCCATCATATGGGGAGTCTCCTTTAGCTAACCGACGCGATATTTTCTTTACAATTATAGCACTCTGAACTCGTCAACTCTCTCATACTAGCGGCGTAACGGCTGGACCTGCTAAAGATATTGTTCAGCAAGACAGTGTGCATATGCCCCGGGTGACTATCTGAATGTACCGACTCCCTATCCAATCAATTTTCGGAGAAAACGTGGGCAAATTCGTGGGCAAAAATCGCGTTTCTTTGCCAAGTATTGCTCAAAACCAACAGATTTTGCCCTGGAGTCTTAGTGCGTTGGGAATCTGACAAGCCGCCTTGATTGTACTCAAAAAGCCCGGATTAACGGGCTTTTCGGCTAATTGCTATTCAGCTTTGTCAGAACTTCCATACCCACCATGAGTCGCATTGCCAATCAGCCTTGGTTCAACCATTGAATTTGTGCCATTTTTGTAACTCCTTTAGTACTAAGACAATTAAAATCTCAGCATGAACTATTTCCTAACGACTAGCATACTGTATTTATGTGAAAAGTAACAACTGCCTGTTTTTAAACTATGATGGTCGAAAAATGTGTCGGGCTGCTCAGTCATGCACTTTTTAGTCGCTAACCATCTCACCAAGCCTCTTGCGAGTTCCTTCATCCCCAGGCAGTTGCACGCCGATAAAATCACCATTCCCCAAAAACTTAAGAAAAGTCTCAACGAAATAGAGCTCTCCGGCGTTAGGGACGCTGAGCAGCAATCGTTCTTCACCTAACTCTTCGACCTTTAGCTGATCCCACGTTTGCTTAAAAACGGGATCATCCTTCACCGCAGAATAAACTTCAAATAAGGCCTTTGAATCCAGCGTTCTACTATATAATTGGCGAAACTTTGCGGTAAGGGCACTGGCATAATTTTCCCAGTCAACCATGCCAACACGAAAATGCGGATCATTGAACGTGCGAAAAAAACGCGTACACACCTCCTAAAAGGCATATACGCGCATATCATAACCTATTTGATTTTCACTTGGCTACTGCATCCACAGCCGCCTTCATCATCGGATCATCCTTGGTCAACTGTGCACTCAACTTCTGCGCGAGGGCTGCCAACGTATCCTGATCCGCTGTTCCTGTTGCGTCAAGCTTATTTGCTTGCTGGAACGTTTTGACAGCGGCTTGGGTAGCATCGTCGTATTGACTATTGACAGTAACGGAGCCGACTTTAAGGGCCGTGAGCATTTGTTGCAAGGACTTCACATCGCTGCCTTTATCGCCTGGTTTGAGCTGAGTGGCGTTGATCAAGGTGATCTTCGCCGCGGCTGGGTAGTCGACCTTGATATCGGGTGTCAGACCTTTGTGGTTAATCCAAGTGCCGTTTGGCGTTAACCATTTAGCGATGGTCAGCTTGAGTTCTTTGTTGCTGCCCATTTCGCCGACATTTTGGACGGTGCCTTTGCCGAAACTCTTTTCACCAACAAGCGGAATGTTGCTGTTTTGGTGAAGTGCTGCAGCGGTGATTTCACTGGCTGAGGCCGAATTACCATCAATTAAGACCGCCGTTTTTTCAGTGACTTTAAAGCCGTCATCGAGTTTCTTGCCAGCCTTATAGACTTCCTTGGCACCGTTGCGGTCTTCGACTTGCAGAACAGTTTGGCCGTTTTTAGAGAACATGGAGCTGATGGACAAAGCCGCACTCATCATGCCGCCCGGATTTTGCCGTAAGTCGAGGACAAAGGATTTGGCCCCTTCTTTGCGTAATTTCTTAACAGTGGCCTTGAATTGTTTGACGGTTGGTTCGCTAAAAGTCGAAATAGTAATGACGCCGACCTGTTTGTTGGCCGAAGCAAGTTGGCCAGTGACAGTATCAACCGTGATTTTCTGCCGTTTCATCGAAAAAGTCGCTTGTTTGCTGCCGCGCTTAACGGTGACGGACACTGTGGTACCGATTTTACCGCGAATTTTGGCAACTGCCTTGCTAACGGTTTGTTTGGAGACATCTTTACCGTTGACCTTGAGCAGCACATCGCCGACTTGCATGCCTGCTTTTTTGGCGGGCGTATCAGGTAAAATGCTGGCGATGGAAAGACTGTCATGATTTTGCTGGACGGTGGCACCGATACCGCCAAATGAAGCCGAAATCGTGTCATCAAGATTGGTTTTATCGTTATTCTGCAAGTAAACGGAATATGGATCATCTAACGTTGCCAGCATACCTTTAATCGCGCCATCGGTTAATTTGGTCGTATTGACGCTTTTATAGTAGTTATTGGTAACCGTCTCATAAGCAGCAATAACGGGTGCTAGTTCCTTGGGGACACCTGTTTTCAAAACACTTTGTTGCGCCTGCTGATAAGAGAGCGCGTAACCGCCTGCGACACCACCGCCAAGTGCGACGATGACAATTATCAAAACGGCCCACCACGGTAATCTACGTTTATTGATACGAATCGCCTCCTGTGCTTTCACTCGCCTCATAGGTGCGATACGTTTCGTCAAAAACGGCCATGCTTGGCAAATAATTGCCGTTTAGTTCCAGATAATCGCTTAGTCGATGGTAATCCTTTTCTTGCTTAGGAAAGCTTTGATCCAAAAAGGCATTTTTCGCAAATTCAGCAATTTCACTATGGTCATTGGGGTTACGCAGGGTCATGAGATATTCGTAAAAAGTCCGATGCATTATTGATCCTTCCATGTTTTGTCGATAAAAGCCTGCCGTTGCGCATGTTCTAATGCATAACGGCGGGGATTCTTAGCATAAAACTGTTGGTGCTCAGGCTCAGCCGGATAAAACGGCTTGGCAGCTTCGATTTGCGTCACAATCGGATCACTGAAGCGCCCACTAGCTGCTAAGGCCGTTTTTGAAGCCTCTGCAGCTTCGCGTTGGGCATCATCCTTCACAAAAATCACCGGTCGATAATTATCGCCGCGATCCTGAAACTGACCCATAGCATCTGTCGGATCGGTTTGCTGCCAATAGATGTCCAACAACTGCGGATAGCTAATGGTGTCGGCATCGAAGGTAATTTCTACAGCTTCAGTATGTCCAGTGGTGTGAGATGAAACCTGTTCATAGGTGGGGTTGGCGACATGGCCGCCAGTGTAGCCGGACACTACATTCAAAATGCCCGGCTGCTCTTCAAAGGGTTCAACCATACACCAAAAACATCCCCCAGCAAAAATAGCTGTTTCTTTTTTCATAAAATATTCAGCTTCTTTCCAATGATCACTGATTATCCGGGAGGTAAACTGCGAACTCTAAGTCATCGTTCGTCGGATCTAGTTTAGTTGCCCGAAGCGTCATGCCATTTTGGAGTTTAAATTGGCTCAATTTTAGCACAACGTTTCCTGCCTTACTATCAAGACTGACCCAGCTAGGGATTTTATAACTATGCCCAATATAGCTCATTACGAAACTAATCGGGACTGGCAATGTACCGACGTTCAATTTCTTTGACTTTAGCAAAACATCGCCATTTTTAAGTACCAACGGATCAAAGGTCAACTGGAACTTGACATTATTGCCAAGAAATTTGAACGAACCATTCAACGCCGCCTCATTATTGCCAAGGGTGACGGCGTATTTAATTGGGCTGTCCTTCAGATAGGTTTTTAAATAATGTGCCATGATTCGGTTGGCACTACTCTTGGTGACTTTAACCGTGAAAACCGGGTCGTTTGAAATCGTCTTAGTCTCTGTGGCTGTGTTCAGTGAAACCGGCGCTAAGACGGTTTTGGTAAACCAAATTCCGCTACCTAAGATAAGGCCAATCAGGATTAAAAATGCCCATTTCCACCAGTTAATCATTGACCAGCTGATCGATTTTTGTTTGCGCTGCCGTTTCTTTTCTGTCACCCTAATCACTCCCAATCTTTCTTTGTGGCTGTTAGTTTCGTCATCAATTGTTTAGTCATTTGCGCATAACCGGCATTATTAGGATGAAAATGATCTTGCGAAAAGATCAGCGGGTTGCCATCTCCAGATGTTGCTTCCTTCAAAGCCTCTTTTGCAGAAGCCTTGTTGGCGACAGTTTCCCCATTTGATAGGACCTTATCGATGTCAATGTAATAGACACGTTGGAAGCCTTGCAAGGTCTTTTGCGTTGCCTGATTCCACGCGCTCACGCTATTAGTCATCGCTGTCATTTTTGGAAAATAAACATAAAACGGATTATAGATACCAAAAACATAAATCGGTGCCGTTGCGTTCTCCTTACGAATAGTTGTGAGTAAGGTCGTTAGATGTTTCTGAAAAGCCGTGCTACCAGCAGTGATCTCTTTTTCAGACAAGCTAAGAAAATGTTGCTGCAACACATGCATCAGATCATTGCCGCCTGCCGTCACGGTAATGATATTGGCTTGCTTCAAATCTGTACGAATCTTCGCCTGTTTATTGATGCGACTAAGAATCTGGGTGCTGGTGTTACCACTGACACCATAGTTTTTCGTCGTGACTTGATATTGGCCGGTAGCTTCCAAATCGGCCTGAGTGAGTCCAACAAAACCACCGTTATTCGTGGCATCGCCAACGCCGTATGTCAGCGAATCGCCAACTGCCGTCAGCTTGAGTTGCTTCGGCTGATCAGCCGTCAGTTTGACTTGACTGGGCGCAGCGGCAGGGCCGAATACTTGCCAGCTTAAAAAAGCCGCTATACCGGCTAGCAAAATGACGCCGAATGAAATAAGAAAACTTTTTAACTTGGCCATGGTGCCTCCTGTGTTTCTGGTCAAATGACTGGTATTAATAGGCTATTGTACTTGACGTTGTACAAATTAACAAAGTCGCTCCGTCTGAATGATCATTGACAATGACCAAAAACAGTCGACAAGGGCGCCCAGTTTGATTCAAAAATGGTGCCGGCTTTGCTTCTCTCTAAAATCAGGGCACAAGTAGCCGCAGATGCCCGCCTAACCGTTTTAGGCATCACCAGCTGTCGGTTGCCTTGATCATGCCTGAAACCGTGCATACGGCGTTTTCAAGCCAAAGTGTTCGTGCTTTAAAAAAGCCGGCGCTTCCGCCGGCCAGTTAAATTTTATTAAAAATTAATCAACGTAGTACGTAATTGCAAACGCACCTGGCCCTGTATGGGTTGCAATGACTGGATCAGTCGGTCGCACCAGAATCGGGACACTCGGTAGCACTTCTGCGATGCGCCGACCAATGTCTTCACCTAATTCCTTAGCGCCGGCCGTTGAAATACCAACACTTTTGATGTTGCTGAGTTTGGCCATTTTAGCAATTGTTTCGGCGATGAAATTGTTAATCGTCTTCATCCCCCGACCTTTGCGTAAGGCTTTCAATTCGCCATTTTGCAGTTGCAGAATGACCTTGATGTTCAAAAACGATGAAATTAAGCCTGAAACACGACTAAGCCGGCCACCTTTGACCAAATTGTCTAAATTCGTTACGCCAAGGACCAGTGTCGTGTTGTCCCGCACTTGCTCAAGCTTATCAAGAATCGTTTTCATATCTTTGCCGGCTTCGGCCATTTCAGCAGCGACTAAGACCTGAAAAGCCATCGCTCGGTCCGTGAACTGCGAGTCAATCACCGTCACTTTGCCTTTCGCAATTTGAGCCGCTTGCCGCGAAGAATTCACCGTTCCGCTGATCGTTTCAGTCATATGAATTGCCAAAACTTCGCTGCCGTCTGCTGTCAGTTTGTCGAAAACATCGGCAAACGTACCGACAGCTGGTTGCGAGGTTTTGGGCAGATTTTGCGCCGCAGCCATTTCATCCATAAAATCATCCCGTGTGATGGTTTCGCCATCAATATAAACGGTATTATCAATCATAATGGTCAGCGGTACAACCGTAATGTTATGTTGGCTGATCTCTTCTGGAGTCAGTTGAACGGAAGAATCCGTGACGATCTTGATATTTGCCATGTCTGAGCCACGCTTTCTGTTAGGTTCGTTTATCGAACTCATTATAGCAAAGTCCAGAAATATTGTCAGTACATATTATCTAGTTATCATAACTAGATTAAGTTGTATTGTGAAACGTACCATGCTAAAATCGTAAGTGAATCGAAGCGTGCCCGGCAATTCTCGTAAAGAAATCTGTACCGGTTGCACCAAGGAGGTAGAAGATGCGCGTGGCAAAATCAAAGCATTATGAATTTAATAATGAAATGTTTAGTGCGATAACCCATGCATTTGCCTTAGGGCTGGCAGTGGTTGGCACGATTGCGTTGGGTATTAAGGGCGCCAATAGTGGCAGTCAGCTTGAGTTAATCAGTTACTTAGGATTTGGGATCTCCCTCATCATCTTATATACGGCTTCAACGGCGTTCCACGGTTTCTATTTTAGCAAGGCGCGCCATGTCCTACAGGTCCTAGATCACTCCGGCGTTTTCATATTAATCGCTGGCTCCTACCTGCCTTACTGTTTGGTCGCGATTGGCGGACCATTAGGGATCGGCTTGCTAATTGCCATCTGGGCGCTTTGCTTTGGCGGCATCCTCTACAAGCTGTTCTTCTTGAATCGCTTCAAGCATCTGGAAACCATGATTTACGTCATTCTCGGCTGGCTTTGCTTAATCGGCATGGTGCCACTGTGGCATCACTTAGGACCGATTGGCTTCTGGTTACTGGTTGCTGGCGGGTTAGCATACACAGGTGGCGCTATGCTGTACCTGCAAAAAGGCATCCCATACATCCATGTCATCTGGCATCTGTTTGTCATTCTCGGCAGCCTGTGCATGTACATTTCAATTTACCTTTTCGTTTAATGCTAACTATAACAAAAAAGATCGGCTCGCTCCGTCAGACGGAGAAGCCGATCTTTTTTTGCACATGAGTCAATTTTAGTTAAAAAATCGAACTACAAATGCGCACAACTATTTAAGTTCCTTAAAAAATTTCTTTAGCTGCTAAACGCGTCAGATCATTTTTGCTTTTGCCAAACTTCATAAGTATGCGTCAAAGCGGGGTTTTGATCTTCGACAGTTCGGCTTGAGGTTTTAGTAAACGCATCCCAATCTAGTGGAATCATTTTAGTGTCACCTGCAAAACTGCCAGCTAGACGGGTCACGAGCAAGGTATCAACCATGTCTTTAAAGGCGCTAAAGATTTGAGCACCACCGGCGATGACTAATGCCTGATCTGCATGTTCCTTCGCATAATCAAGCACTTCAGCAACCTGATGCAAGACAATCGCGCCTGGTGCCTGGTAATCAGCCTGGTGCGTCAAAACCACGTTCGTACGATCTGGCAATGGCCGTTTTGGAAAACTTTCGTACGTGCGACGCCCAACCACCATCATTTTCCCTTCAGTCTGAGTCCGGAAATAATGCAAATCATCTGGCAAATGCCATGGCAAATGGCCGTCTTTACCGATTACACCATCCCGATCCTGCGCCCACAAAAATGCTACCATTTAAAATCCCCCTCGTTTTTGATACGTCTGATGGTACTGCAATCAGTCAAAACCGTCACTTAAACAGCTTCGATATCGCCAATAATAAGCTTTCTCGCCGACAAGGCAGCCCAAGCACGTGCTTCGCTTAAACGGCAACTGGTGCTTTAATGGCCGGATAAGGATCATAATTCAACAATTTAATATCTTGCATATCAAAATCAAAAATATCGTGTTTATCCGGATTCAAGACCAAGGTTGGCGCCTGCCGTGGCGTCCGCGTTAATTGTTCTTTGATTTGGTCCAAATGATTGACATACAAGTGGGCATCGCCAAATGTATGAATGAAGTCCCCAACTTGCAACCCGCATTCATGGGCAACAAGATGGGTCAGCAAGGCATATGAGGCAATATTAAACGGCACGCCAAGGAAAATGTCCGCAGAGCGCTGATACAGCTGCAAGGAAAGTTTGCCATCATTGACATAAAACTGGAAGAGGGTGTGACAAGGCGGTAACGCCATGGTTGGCACATCTTCTGGATTCCAAGCGGATACGATCAAGCGTCGCGAGTATGGATGCGTCTTAATCTGCTCAATCACATCCCCCAGCTGGTCGATGGTGTCACCACGACTGGTATGCCACGCCCGCCATTGCGAGCCATAAACCAATCCTAAATCACCGTATTTAGCTGCAAATGACTCGTCAGTGAGAATACGTTCGTCAAACTTGGCCATCTGTTCACGATAACTGCCGGCAAATTCAGGATCTTTTTGGCTGCGATGACCAAAATCGGTCATATCCGGACCATGATAATCGGGGCTGGTAACCCACTTCTCAAAGGCCCATTCATCCCAGATGTGATTTTTGTGCTGCAATAGGAAACGAATGTTGGTGTCGCCACGCAAGAACCAAAGTAACTCGCTTTTAATGAGACCAAAGGGCACCTTTTTGGTTGTTAGTAAAGGAAACCCCTTGCTAAGGTCAAACCGCATTTGGTGACCAAAAATACTGTACGTGCCTGTATGCGTGCGATCAGGCTTGAAGTGGCCTTCATCTAATACTTTTTGGGCAAGATCGAGATATGGCTGCTCTAACATTGTCTTCTTCCCTCCAGTGGGCGTGTGTTCAAACATACTGATCCAGTTCGGCAAATCGGTCGAATTTTTTATCAATTGTTTGGTTGATCTTGTCAATTTGGGCTTGTAAGTCACCTAGTTTGACATAATCTTCACCGTTGACTTCGGCCATAGCTGCCTTGACTTTGGCAAGTTTATCGTCCAACTCGTCAAGCTCATTTTGGAGTTTATCATACTCTATCTGCTCAGCATATGTCAGTTTTGTTTTCTTCTTTGACGCGGCTTTTTTCGGTACAGTGTCAGCAGCTGATGTTTTTGGTTTGGCTGCCGGCTGCTTGGTTTGTTGCTGAGCCAGATAATCAGAGAACTCGCCTACCGCTCGGTCAATCTGCGCGTTGCCATTGAAGATCAGCAATTGATCAGCCACTTTGTCCAAAAAGTAACGGTCATGTGACACGGTGATGACGGTGCCTGGAAATTGATCCAGATAATCTTCGAGTACGGTCAAGGTGGCAATATCTAGATCATTGGTTGGCTCGTCCAAAAGCAAAACATTAGGTTGACGCATGAGCACCTGTAACAAATAAAGCCGGCGTTTTTCGCCGCCTGACAAGCGACCAATCAGCGTACCATGCATACTGCGCGGAAAAAGAAACTGTTCCAGCATTTGGGTCACTGACACGCGTTGACCATCTGCTTGCACGACTTCTTCGCCAACCTCCTGCAAGTAGGTAATGATGCGTTTGTTCGGATCCAAATTGGCACTCATCTGGGTGTAGTAGCCCAAATGAACGGTCTCGCCTAATTCAATAGAACCGCTGTCCAATTTTTGTTTGCCAGCAATAATATTCAGCAATGTTGACTTGCCAGCGCCGTTTTTGCCGGTAATCCCAATGCGAGTGCCTGGTTGAACCAGCCAATTAAAGTCTTTTAGAATCGGCTGATTGTCAAACTGCAAACTGGCATGATGCATTTCGATGACTTTTTTGCCTAAGCGGGCGCTGGCAATCTGAATGGGATCCAACTGCTGGTTTGCTTCCGGTGCCGCATCTTTGGCAGCTTGCAAGGTCTGAAAACGGTTGATGCGCGCTTGTTGTTTCGTTGAACGTGCCTGGGCACCAGCATGCATCCAAGCTAGTTCCTGCTTGTAAAGCTGGGCCTGCTTGTGATTAGCCGACTTTTCGGCCTCCAATTGCTCAGCCTTTTTGGCGACATAAGCCTGATAGTTGCCTTGATACTGGAATAAACGGCCGCGGTCCAATTCAAAAATCCGGTTCGTCACGCGATCAAGAAAATAACGATCATGCGTTACCACGACCAAAGCGCCGCGATAATTGCTGAGATACTTCTCAAGCCACGCGATTGAATCAAAATCCAAGTGGTTCGTCGGCTCGTCCAACAGCAATAAGTCCGGCGATTCGATCAGCACTTGGGCCAGACCGACACGCTTTTGCTGACCACCGGAAAGATCGCCAACACGCATGCTCAAATCATCAATGTGCAGCTGCGTCAAAATTGTTTTGATATCGGTTTCTGCAGACCAGGCATCTTCTTGCGTCATGCGGGCATCTGCTTTTGTATAAGCGGCAGTTTTTTCCGGATTCATAGGATCCTTGGTATATTCGGCTAGTGCTTGTTCATATTGGCGAATCGCTTGAAAAACCGGTGAGTCACCATGATAAATGGCATCCATAATCGCCAAGTCAGGATCAAGATCGGGAATCTGAGCCAGATAGCTGATGCGATATTGCTTGGGTGTTTTAATTTCACCAGCATCAACTGAATCAAGTCCGGCTAATGCGCGAATAAGTGTGGTTTTCCCAGCGCCATTCACCCCAATTAAGCCAATTCGCTCGCCTTCGTTAATTAAAAAATCAATCTGATTGAATAATTGTTTGTCACCATATGCCTTACTCAGGCCTTGCGCTGTTAGCGTCTGCATGTTGTCCCTCATTTCACTCGTATCGTTGTCCATCTTAGCAAGAAGCAGCGCACAAGAAAAGGCCGACATCAATGCCGACCCGTACGTGATCACGATTAGATCCGCGGATATTCATCATCCACGGTATGTTTTTCATCGATCACAATATAAAGATGACCGTTTGCTGCAAGCTTGCTACTCTGGTACTCGTTATCAAGCCCGCTTGGATCCTTTTGCTTGAATGGGAAGTAGATTTGAACGCGCTTTTTGTCTTCCGCGTTAAAGACCAAGTCCATCTTTTCAATATCTTGATACTTAGTGGCGCGACCAAACATCCCCATCTCCAGCGAACCGGTGTTGATATCGCTTGACTTGACGTGGTCAGCTTCAGGCAAAATCTCAACCTTAAAGCTCTTGCAAGGATGAATCTCTTGAATCTGACCGCCGTGAATGCGTCCGTAACTCGTGGTTACTCGACTGATCCAGACGTCCGCCAGTTCATCATGCTCAACAGTCCATTCGTCACCGTTACGAAAATGAAAAATCAATTGCTCAAAAACATGTTCTGCCATTGGAAATCCCCCTTCACTGTCGTGCAGAACGGGTTGGAAACGCACTGGTGGCCAACTATGCTATTTTAATGCCGCCCAGCTGATCAATCGTCCTGTTTGACGTTGTTGAATGTGCTTACATGCTCATCATAACACACTCACAAACGATCTTGAGACATTTCAGTTGCGATCGGCAACAACTTTTTTAGTTCATTTGGCAAAGCTCCAGCGACGACACGCTGCTCGATTTGATTGAGTGCTTTGCCCATCGCTGGCCCGGGACGGACCCCCGCTTTAATCAGATCTGCACCGGTCAGCGCTAATTCTTTTTTACTATGAATCGGTAAGGCCGCGTAAGCCTCAGCTAGCTGCTGCTGATCAAAGTCAGGCGTCAGCAGTTTTTGAACCTCGCTAGCCGTTGTCACGGCCGCTTCACCAGCTTGGTAAAGATCCCAAGCAGTCGGATTCGGCATCACCTGCAGTAGCTTGACAGTTTGCGTGACCAAGGTGATCAGCTCATTGGATTGCTTCCAGGCCTTTAGCATCGCCAGCGGCTGTGTTCTTAAAAGGAAAATCAATGCCGCCCAGCCGCTTGCCAAACTGGTCAGCTGCGTATCAGGCAACTGAGAAAATTGCGTTAAAGCTGTTTCATGAGCCGCCATTTTCGGGGCGTAGGCAAACAAGCGAGTCTCAATAAAATCTTGCAAGCCAGCGCGTCGATCAATCCCAGTCAGCAACCGATTAAATTCTGCGGCGACTCGTTCTACAGAAATGTGCACTAACAGTTTGGCATTGTCGGCGATTGCCGCTTTGGTGGCTGGCTCAATGCCGAACCCCAATTGGCTCTCGAATCGAACTGCCCGCATCATCCGCAAAGCATCCTCATGAAACCGTTCATGAGGATTACCCACTGCCCGCAGCTGGTGGTGCTGCAAATCTTTTAGGCCGTCAAACAAATCAATGATCGTGCCATCATGCCGAACAGCTAAAGCGTTGATAGTGAAATCCCGACGCTTTAAATCTTCTGCTAAGGAGCGCACAAAAGTCACATGATCAGGCCGGCGAAAATCCTGATAGCGCGATTCGGTTCGGAAAGTTGTCACTTCATAGCCAGTCCCGTGATCAAGCACCATCACTGTGCCATGCTCGATGCCGGTATCGGCTGTCCGCTTGAAAATTCGCTTAATTTCTGCCGGATACGCCGAACTGGCAATATCCACATCGTGAATCGGCAGCCCCAGTATCGCATCACGAACACTGCCGCCAACAAAATAAGCTTCATAACCAGCAGCTTCGATTTTTTTTAAAATCGGAATCGCTGCCTTAAAATCTGGCTGGGTCAAATCTAGTCGCATTTCAAACTCCTTTTTCCAAACCGGCAACCACCATTACCACAATTAAGCCGAAATATGACATTTCTGTTAGAATAAGCTTAAATTCTTTTTTGGGAGGCGGCCTATGTCACGCACCACGCGTACTTGTTGGGATCTTTTAATGATTGTTCTTGGTTGTGCTTTATATGGGTTCGGGCTTGTTTATATTAATATTGCGAATCACTTGGCTGAAGGCGGCGTCACCGGGATTACCTTGCTAATCCGCTATTGGTGGCATCTCGATCCGGCATACAGCACGATTCTGCTGAATATTCCGTTGCTCATCGTTGGTTACAAATTTTTAGGCAAACGCGCCCTAGCTTACACTGTTTTTGGCACCTTGATGCTTTCTGCTTGGCTGTGGATCTGGCAACGGGTACCTTTAACCATCAACCTCGATCATGATCTTTTTATCTCCGGGGTTTTAGCTGGACTGTTTGGCGGTTTTGGCAGCGGCTTGATTTACCGCCATGGCGGGACCACCGGCGGCACGGATGTTGTTGCCCGGATAGTTGAACAACAGACCGGCGTGCCAATGGGACGAACCCTGTTAGTTTTCGATGCCGCTGTGCTAACGATCTCGTTGACGTATCTGAACATCGAACTCATGATGTACACTCTGCTTGGTGCCTACGTGTTCTCACAAATTGTTAACTTTACGCTGGATGGTGCATACGCGGCGAAGGGCCTTTTAATCGTCTCTGACAAAAGCCAAGAAATCGCCACTGCCATTATGAACGAATTGGAACGTGGGACAACTTTCTTACATGCTGAAGGCGGGTTCGCCCACGATCGCAAGCAGGTCGTCTATGCTGTCGTTTCGTCAACTGAAATCGCCCAAACAAAACGGCTGATTGAGGCCATTGATCCGCACGCCTTCATCAGCATCCTTGATGTCCATGAGGCCTTGGGCGAAGGCTTCACCTACCAGAAAAAACGCCGCCGACTACTATTTGGTCACTGATTCGCAACGATTAATCCGTCTCGGCGTTGAGTTCATCCAAACGGGCCTGCATTTCGTCGTCAGTAGGTTCCAGTTTCAAATATCGCACTAAAGCGGCTTTCAATTCGGCGCGAGCACCAGTCGACTGGAAGAAATCAATGATATCGTGGAGAAAGTCCGGGGAATCCTGAAAGCGATTGAACGCTAAAAGGTAATTCTCACGGGCTTTTTTAATATTCTCCAACCGATCGTAGCTTTTAGCCATATTCCAATAAATTTGTGGGTCAACATCACCACTACGATCGATTTGGTCAAGAAAGTCAACATTTTCTTGATCACGCTCTTCCTGCACCAAAAAGTTGCTCCAAGCGAGCATATTACCTTGATCTTCCGGATCAATCGCCAAGGCCTTTTGTAAATACGTCTCGGCTAATTTGACATTGTCTTCACTAAGCGCTAATTTGCCGCCTAAGGCATATAGCGTTGGGTTCGTATCATCGACCATGACGCCGGCTTGAACCGTGTCTAAGGCCTTATCAGGCTGATTCTGGGCCTCATAAGCACGAGCAAGTGGCAAATACGCATTGGCGTAACTTGGATCACTGTCAATCACGGCTTGAAGATTGGTGATCGCTTTAGCCGGATCATCAAGTTGTAAATACAAGCCGCCTAATTCGAACCGGCCATTGAGATCCAGTGCATCAACACCGACATCTTCATAAGCAGCCACTGCGTCTTCATACTGCCCTGTTTGCGCTAAACTGGCCGCCAACCGTGCTTCGATGTTAACCCCAGCAAGTTCAGTTGTACCGGCCGCTAGCAGCTCGTTATAAGCACTAATGGCCTCGGCAAAATGACCCCAGTCAAAATAGAATTCGCCTAAAGCGAAGGTCACCACCGGCTCGTCTGGCGCCAATCGCTTCGCCTCAAGCAGTTTTTGCTCACTAACCTCATATAAACCAAGTGTTTGATAGACGTCGGCAGCGCTCACCAGACTTTGAACATAGGCAGGATCACCTGGCTGAATGCGACTAAGATAATTCAAGGCGGCGTCTGTATCTCCGTCAGAAACTGCAATATCAGCTAAAGCCGTCGCCAGATCGCCTTGGTCAGGGTATCGCCCTAGGAGCCCCTGATAAAGCCGCTTAGCCTGACCGTTAAACCCAAGCGCATACAGTTCTTCGGCAAGGTTGTATTGGGTTTCGTCGTCATCGTGGGCCAATACTTGGGTGAATAGCTGCTTCGCCGTTTCCATCTGGCCAGCTTCAATGGCATCAAGCATTTCTTTTGCGTAACTCATGGCTGCCTCCGTTGATTTCATTTTATAAAAAGCCTAAAGATTGTCGTTACTGCTAGTTTAACATTGCGTTTTGCTGATTCCGAACTGATGAGCATCAAAAGCTCTCCAGCAACACTTGACTGCGCATACCGCTATTGTCGCTCGTCCCGCCCCTGGTCGCTGGCGAATGACGCCAAAACGCGCAAAAACCGAGTCCAGATAGACTCGGTTTTTGGTTGTTTCATCATTGCCTCAGGTGAACCGCTTATTTAACGGCGTCCTTGAGTGCTTTACCAGGCTTGAATGCTGGTACCTTGGATGCTGGGATCTTGATCTCGGCACCGGTTTGTGGGTTGCGGCCCTTACGAGCGGCACGCTCACGCACTTCGAAGTTACCAAAGCCGATCAACTGAACCTTGTCACCCTTTGAAAGGGAGTCTTGGATAGAACCGAATACTGCATCAACAGCTGCGGTTGCATCCTTCTTGGTCAAACCAGTTGCGGTTGCAACACTTTCGATCAATTCTGCTTTGTTTGCCATGAACATTTCACCTCCATATTGATTAGATGCGTTAACACCTAAACATGCCCATTCCTGACCTCTCAGGAATGAAGAAACAATGATAATATGTATCACCATTTCAGGTTTAAACATAGCATAGCAAGCCCGTTGTGACAAGGTTTTTGCCAAACTTTTTGCTGTCTGATCAAGGATCGGTTATCGAAAATCACGATTTTTGACATATTTTTTTAAATGAAAAGACAATATTCAGCCATCGCCGAACTACTTGCGTTTACGTGCAATGATGTGAATCGGTGTACCGGAAAAATCAAAAGCCTGTCGCAATTGGTTAATCAGGAATCGCTCGTACGAGAAGTGCAGCAGGTCGGGATCATTAACAAAAACCACGAAAGTTGGCGGTTTGACGGCAACTTGGGTCATGTAATAAATCCGCAAGCGTTTTCCGTTAACTGTCGGTGTCGGTGTAACAGTAATGGCATCCATTAAGACATCATTTAGGACACTGCTTTGAATTCGCCGAGTTTGATTTTCTGAAACTGCTACAATCATGGCTGGCAAGCTCTGTAAACGCTGTTTCGTCTTGGCAGAAACAAAAATAATCGGAGCATAATCCAGATATTGGAATTCCTGACGAATCAGGTTTTCAAAATCCTTCATCGTGTGATTATCTTTCTCAACTGTATCCCACTTGTTGACGACGATGATGATGCCACGACCGGCCTCGTGGGCATAACCGGCGACCTTTTTATCCTGTTCGCGGATACCTTCTTCGGCGTTGATGACAAACAAAACAACATCCGAACGATCAATCGCTCGTAATGCACGCATGACCGCGTATTTTTCGGTGTTCTCGTAAACCTTGCCACGTTTACGAATCCCAGCCGTGTCAATCATCGTGAAGGTTTCGTCAACTGCTTCGAACTTCGCATCAATCGCATCGCGGGTCGTGCCTTCGATTGGACTCACGATGACCCGATTTTCACCAAGAATGGCGTTAACTAAAGACGATTTACCGACATTTGGCCGACCAATCAGGCTGAACTTAATCGAATCGTCTTCAACTGACTTATCTTCGGATGGAAATGCTGCTAAAACAGCATCCAAAACATCACCAAGGCCAATCCCATGGGTCCCAGAAAGTGGATAGGGTTCGCCAAAACCTAATGAATAAAAATCGTAAATATCTTGGCGACGTTCAGGGTTATCAACCTTATTGACTGCCAGTACGACCGGCTTTTTAGCCCGATAAAGAATCTGGGCTACCCGTTCATCTGCATCAGTTACCCCGCTTTCAATATCAGCGAGAAAAAGGATGACATCGGCTTCATCGATGGCAATTTCAGCTTGATCCTTAATTTGCGCCAAAAAAGGTTCATCGCCTAAGTCGATCCCACCGGTGTCAATGACGGCAAATTCTTTACCAAGCCATTCACTCGTGCCATAGATGCGATCACGCGTGACCCCGGGCGTATCTTCCACAATCGAAACCCGCTCACCGAGAATACGGTTAAAAATGGTTGACTTGCCCACATTCGGACGGCCAACGATTGCTAATGTTGGTAAGACCATAAAACGGCCTCCTTTCTGTGACGGCGTCATGGGATTTGTTTCCCATAAAAAAAGTTGAGCCAAGGCTCAACTTTTTAGGTTCAAGATGACTACTTGTTATCATCCTGATCATCATTGCCCTTAGCAGCATCTTTCAAGGCATCGCCTAAGATGTCGCCAAGTGAGAAGCCTGAATCATCTTGCTGATATTCAGCAGGAATCGACGTGGATTGATGACGATCATTGCCACGACGAGGACGTGAAGAACGACGACGATCACCACGGTCGCTATTGTCACGACTGCTGTTGCCGCCTTCATGAGATTCTTCTTCAGAGCCTGCTGGACGTTCCTGCAAAGCCTTGATGGACAAAGCAAGACGATGTGCATCAGGGTCAACGGAAAGAACCTTGACCTGCACTTCTTGGCCTTCCTTAAGGACATCCGCTGGGGTTGCTACGTGTTCGTGAGAGATCTGGGAAATATGAACCAAACCCTCAACACCAGGGAAGACTTCAACAAAGGCACCAAAAGTGGTCAAACGTTTAACTGTACCAGTCAAAACAGAGCCGGCCGGTGCCTTTTCTTCAATGTCGTCCCAAGGTTGTGGCAACGTTGCTTTGATGGACAAGGAAATGCGGTTGCGATCAGGATCAACGTTCAGAACCTTAACCTTGATTTCTTGACCAACCTTCAGAACATCGCTTGGCTTGTCAACATGATCAAACGAAATCTCTGAAACGTGAACCAAACCATCAACGCCGCCAAGATCAACAAAGGCGCCAAAGTTGGTCAAACGAGCAACTTTACCTTCAACGGTGTCGCCAGGTTGAATCTTCGCAAAGATTTCCTTGCGTGCTTCAGCCTTGCTGGCTTCAACAATCGCACGATGTGAAAGAATCAGACGATTTTCACTTGGTTCGATTTCAATGATCTTGAATTCAAGTTCCTTACCCTTGTATTGGCTAAGATCTTCAACAAAATGATCTTCAACCATGGATGCAGGAACGAAGCCACGAACACCGGCATTAACAACCAATCCGCCTTTAACGACGCTGGTGACCGGAGCGGTGATGGTTTCACCTGCTTCATACTTAGCTTGGATTTCTTTCCAAACCTTTTGCGCTTCCAAACGGCGCTTGGACAGCAGGAACTGCCCATTTTCTTTATCTTTGCCAACCGTTGAAAGCACAACTAAATCAAGCTTGTCGCCGACTTTTGCAACATCGTGAATGTCATCGATTGGCTGAGTTGATAACTCCTTGATCGGGACCACGCCTTCGACGCCTGTTCCTTCGATCCCAACGATCAATTGTTTATCTTCAACGGCAAGAACGTCTGCCTTGACGGTATCACCAATCTTTACTGTGGTGACACTCTTAAGGGCGTCCGCCATTGTTTCGGTGTTCTCATTAACGTTATTATCACTCATGCCAAAAAATCCTCCTATGCAGCTGTATACTGGATCTATTGTACTTGAAAACGAACCAAATTACCACCTATTATTTTAAGCCCTTGACTATTTCGTCTTTACTTGGCCTATCAGGGATAAAATTCGTTCCACCACTTCATCGATGGTCATTGATGTCGTATCAATTCTAATCGCGTCAGAAGCCTGACGTAGCGGGGAAACGGCCCGATGAGAGTCCTTGTGATCGCGTTCGGCAATCTCCTGTTCTAGGGTAGCTAGTGGTGTCTCAATGCCTTTTTGAATATTTTCTTTGTAGCGTCTTTTTGCCCGTTCAGCAACTGATGCCACCATATAAATCTTCACTTCGGCGTTAGGTAAAACGGTGGTGCCAATGTCGCGACCATCCATGACAATATTGCTGGATGCAGCGATATCCCGCTGGCGTTTCACTAGTTCAGTACGTACCTTGGGTAACGCTGACACTTGCGAAACATTGTTGGTCACGTCTGGTTCGCGAATGGCTAAGGTCACATCTTCATCATTCATTAAGACGCGCTGTTCAGGGTCACCCGGTTCAAACCGAATCGTCATGTTGGCGAGATGCTGCATGATAGCCGCCTCATCGCCAAAGCCCAGCTGGTCTTTGATGGCCATGTAGGTCACGGTGCGATACATCGCGCCAGTATCACAATAGATAAACCCTAACTCCTTGGCGACTCGTTTCGCAATGGTACTTTTCCCGGCACTGGCCGGGCCGTCGATCGCAATTTGCATACTTTCCTCCACAACACACGACCCTGCTCATGCCAATACGCATGCAGAACAGGGTCGTGTCATGATTATTTCACTTTCAAAACCGTGCCCGGTGCAATGCTGGAACCCGCACTCATACCGTTCATCTGGAGCAACTCATCTAAGGTCATTCCATGATTGACAGCGATTCGATAAAGGTTATCGCCTGCTTGAACGGTATATGAACTGCCAGCCGTGCTGGCACTTGCTTGCTCGCTAGGCTGCGCTGATGCACTGGTCTGTTCTTCTTGTTGGGAAGTAACGCTTGGTGCTTGACTAGGCTGAGTCGACGCTGCCTGTGACGAGGCCACTGAAGTCTTCGAGGCTTTGGAAGCCTTCGATGATTTCTTTGATTTTGAAACTTTACTGCTCTTTTTAGTACTTTGGATCACAACGCGATCATTAGAAAGGTTAGCGCCATTGCGGCTTTGATCACCAGAAATTTTGACATAAATAATTGGTGCCAAAACCACAAGAATTAACAAGATCGCTAAAATCCAGGTCAATTTTGAACTTCCTTGCCTTTTTTTCTTGGTGGCAACGCGGCTCAAATTACCTTGATCATCACGATCATCGTCAAACAGCGTTTCCCAAGGTTTACTTGGATCCTCACCATTGGTGCGCTTGTGATCCTCATTGTCATGTTGGTGTTCATCTTTTTCCGCCATCACGATCCCCCTCACTACTGCGCTTATTGTATCATATTGACCAGCGTCAGGGCGTCGGTTATCTAAAGATTTGGTGAAATACTGCCTGCCAAGAAGCTAATTTTGGTTGTTCTTGTGGCACTTCAGGCTGTAGTTGGCGCAATATCGTAGTGGTGATCTCGCCACAGCACAAAGCCGTATGCGGTTCAATTGGCGAATCAAAATGTTGCAGCAGAACAGCACGACGGCATTCTGATTCATTAACAAAAGCCGCCATCGCTGCGAAACTAGCCTGTTTCTCAGTTAGTCTGTGCTGTAATTGCTGCTGCGTAGCCTCTACCGAAAAGCCAGCGTCTACATACGCTTCAATCAGATTGATCTGCGGATCGTCAAAAGTGCGATACGCCTCAGGATGCGCATAGATGAGCCGAATCAATGCCGCATCTGGCAACATCCCCGCCAAAATAGCGCCGTGCTGAACATCATGATCGGTCACCAAAAGCGCCGCTAGACTCTGCTTGCCATCACGGCCGGCTCGTCCGATTGCCTGATAATAAGCTTCAAGCGATTCCGGCACATAGGTATGCACGACGAACCGTACATTTGCCTTATCGATCCCCATGCCAAACGCACTCGTCGCACAGATAATCTGCAACTGATCCGATTGAAACTGTCGCTGGATTAGATCGCGTTGGTGCCGATCCAACCCAGCATGATAAAAGGCCGCAGCATGGCCGGTTTTTTGCAATCGTATCGCTAACGTCTCACACGCGGCTCGGGTAGCACTATAAATGATCGTTGGCCCCACCACCTCGTGCAATAACTGATCCAGTCTTAAAGCTTTTTCCTTATCTGTTAAGCCGGTCTCAACGCCAAGGAAAATATTTGGTCGATCGACTGACCCAGCCAAAATTGCTGGCGATTGCATGCTTAGATGTTGGACAATGTCACGGCGAACGGGCTCCGGTGCGGTTGCGGTTAAGGCAAGAATCGCATCTGCTTGCAATTGTTGGCGAACTTGTCCCAGCTGCAAATAAGCAGGTCGAAAATCTGGCCCCCACTGTGAGATACAATGCGCTTCATCTACCACAAATAAGCCTAGGGCCAGTCGTTTGAGCGCCATGAGCACATCAGCGCGTTGTAAAATTTCTGGTGAGACAAAAATATAGTGGTAACTTGCCAATCGTTTGAGAATTTGGGTAAAAGCAACCGGTGGCATTTGCGCTGACAAGGCAATGACCCGTTTTTCTCCAGCTGCTTGCAAACGACCAACTTGATCATTCATCAAGGCAATGAGCGGTTCAACAATTAAACTTGGCTTGTTACTGATCAAAGTCGGCAATTGATAACAGAGTGATTTCCCGCTGCCAGTAGGTAAAATTCCCAGCGTGTCATGTCCATCCAACACCGATTGGATCAAAGCCTTTTGCCCAGGTCGAAATTCTTGAAAGCCAAAATGTTGTTGAAGTTGTGCTTCAAGTTGTGACACGCGGCCACCTCCCTTGAAAATTTAGAATCTGGAATAATCGAATCTGGAAAAAAGTACTTTCAGGAATGGCTGCCAACAATGCCTGATGATCGTAAATTTGCGTCACCCGATCAAGTGCACGGTGAATCTTAAGCGGCACCAAATGCTCAATCGGCAATGTTTCACCCATAATTGCCGCGAGCAACAGATGTTCATTAATCGTGCTTTGCTTACGGTGGCTGCGATTAGCAATTGTTGGCAACGCCATGCCAGCGCGTGCTTGCGCCAAGGTCTGCTGCGCCGGTCGCGAAACGAAATCGTGGGGTCCGCCCCACAACGCCGTCCACATACTCCTAGTATTAGCGAGCTGCTGAACCAGTGCCGCTAGCGCATCGAGTCGTTCAAAGTGAGCCTCCAATGTTGCTGGCATCAGTTGTCCGGCGTAGTCATGGCCAATCATGTTAGCCGCTAACGTGTCAGCTAATTCAGTCGGCAGTCCTTGAAAAAGGCTGCTTAATGTTGTAACGGCAGCTCGATGATCGACCTGCTGATACCACTGCTTCACAACTTGCTGTGTCGCCCAATTAACACTTATTGGTTGATAAGCACGGTTCGCATAACTCGCCTCAGAAAGCACTTGCACGCCTAAGAAGAATCGCGGTGCGAACACCGGTAAGTTCATCCACGGCTGATAATGTGTCGGTAACGGTAACTGGGTAACTGCTGCTTGCTTGAGATGCTGCCCTTTTTCCGTTAAAATCAAGCCGGTTTCAGTTTCACGCAGCACTCTTTGCACTTTCAACGTCGTGATGGCCGCTGAAAAAGCTTCTTTTGACAGACTTGGATAAAGATGCAACCATTGCAGTTGTTGGTGAATCAAGGCGGCGTAAAGGATTGAAATGGTCTGCTTACCAGTTAAGAGTCCAAAAACAGCCCGCTCACGCCGCGGCTGCTCACTGAAAAATTGAATCACAAAATCGGTCAGCAAAGCTTGTCACCTCATTTCTCAACATTGCTGTTTAAGTGTTATGTATCGTATAAAGGAGTTTGAATATGGCTTTATATGGCAGAGTAGAACGTCCAGAGTGTATTGCTTGCGGCTTGTGTCAGATGTTGGCACCTGCCCTTTTTGATTACGATCAAGCTGGCATTGCTTATTATAAACCAGATCGCAACACCGGCACTGAGCCTTTAAATGATCAGGCCACGATCGACTTTCGATTGGCCTACCAACGCTGCCCGACCCACGCTATCAAACGTAGCGATCACCCGCTCAACGCGCGCCCGTTTTCCGAGACGGGGAAAGCTTAACTGCTATAGTTTCAGATTACGCGAACCAATAGCACGTGATCCGAAGATTGACGTGATTCGTCGCAAGACAATCGATTTTACGCTAAAGAAAAACATCCGTCGCTTAACAAAGCTGACGGATGTTTTTTAGTTGATTGATTAAATCATTAATGACTAGGTTGAATCTCACGCCGAGCTAACCACGGTGCCAAGGCCTTGGCGATCGCGAAGAATGCAACCGAGATCACAATTCCTTTAATTAAGTTGAATGGTACCACGCCGATTAAAACGTAACGCGTCAGCGACATACCAAGGTTAAAATTGAAGACCGCCATGTACATCGGTGTGATCACCAGCCAATTGAGCACACTCATGACAACTGTCAGGCTTGCGGTACCTAGTACCAGACCTTCAATTTGCCGCAACAAGCTGTGCTTGCCACGAATCGTGTAAACAACTGGAAGCAGGAACCCAACGCTCGCAATGAAAGCTGCCAGATCACCAATTAAATTGACGACCCCGCCGCCTGTTAAAGCAAAATGCACAAGACTCCGGATAAATGCAACGCCGATCCCGCCAGCCGGGCCATATAATAACCCACCAAGCAAAACAACCAGATCCGATAGATCAAGCTTCAGGAACGGGAAAGCAGGAATGATCGGAAATGAAAACATCATCAAAACATACCCGATCGCCGCTAACAACGCGATACCAACCAAACGGTGAACCTTGGAACTACTTGCCATAAAGCATTACCTCCGTGAGGCCGTCTTCCGGAACTTAAAAAGACCTATTCCTCCTTCAGGGGGAATAGGTCTTGATTGAATGTAGATTCAAAAAAGCCCCATCTTCTTCCATCTAGACTATCACTATCGGTACCGGAGTCACACCGGTTCCACCGCATAAGCGGGTCGCGGACTATACCGCCGGTCGGGAATTGCACCCTGCCCTGAAGACGAACCAAGATTATTTAATTAACAGCTTTACTTTAGCAAAGGCACCGGAAAAGTTCAAGCGTTTGCACTGAAAACGTTAACAATTTCACCAACTACTTATTTTCCGATTCACCCGCTAGTTTTCGCAAGGCTTGCAGTTCTTGCGGCTTGATTGGCCGATGTTCACCTGGCTGTAACCCCACCAAAGTTAAGTTGCCATACGCTTCCCGAAATAGTTTTAGAACTGGGAAGCCGACTGCTTTAAACATTTTTTTAACCTGATGATTCATGCCTTGATGAATGGTCAAAGATACGATCGCCGTTTTTTTAGCCTTATCAGTCGAGATAATGTCTACTTTAGCAGGCGCAGTCATCTTGCCATCAACCTCGACACCTGTTTTGAGCGGAGCCAAGGCAGGTCGATTCGGTACACCTTGAACCTTGGCTACATATTTTTTCTCAAGCGCGTAACGTGGATGCATCAAATGGTTGGCTAAATCGCCATCGTTTGTCATCACAAGTAAGCCGCTTGTATCGTAATCTAATCGGCCAACTGGATAAAGACGCTCAGTAATATCCTTAAAGTAATCGGTGACGACATCACGTCCCTTATTATCTTGAACAGCACTAATCACGCCGCGCGGTTTATAAAAGAGAAAGTAGCGCTTAGCCTCTTTGCCAATCGGCACGCCATCCACTTCGACTTCATCATGCGGACCAATCTTGATGCCCATTTCCGTTTCAATTTGGCCATTAACTTTGACATGGCCAGTTGCAATCAACGTTTCCGCATGTCGACGCGAAGCAATACCGGCATTTGCGATAATTTTTTGAAGCCGTTCAGTTTTGGTTGTCATGTTGTTGATTTTGCTCCATTTTCTTTTCGTCTATAGTAGCTTCCTCTTGATCATCATCGTGCCGAAATGCCGTAAACAAATCAACCTCACCTGTATCGGCAGGCGCATCAGCTAGCGGTGGTAAATCAGCAAGGCGGTTCAACCCAAAATAGTCAAGGAAAAACTGAGTTGTCGCATATAAAATTGGTCGACCAGGGGCTTCTTTTCGGCCTGCCTCTTTGATGAGTTGTCGCGCAGCCAAGGTAGTTAATGCGCCTGAGCTTTGAACACCGCGAATTTCGTCAATTTCAATCCGGGTAATCGGTTGCTGGTACGCGATAATCGCGAGCACTTCTAACGCAGCCTGCGATAATCCCGCAGCTGGCGGCCCGGCAAAATATTTCTTGATTGCAGGTGCGTACGCTGGTTTGGTCAGTAAATAATACCGGTCCGCAAACTGCTGCAATTGCAGGCCACGCTGATCATCAGCAGCCAGCCGTTGTCGATACGCGTCTAATTGCTGTCGCATCGCGCTTTCGCTGATTTCTAAAATGCCGGCCAGCTCACCCAGCGTCACGCCGCTTTCGCCAGCTGTGTAAAGGATTGCTTCTAGTGCTGGCTCCATTAAGCAGCCTCCTTCAAGGTCACTGTGATTGGATCAAATGGCGCCTCTTGTTCACAAATAACCTGATCATTTTTCATCAATTCAAGTAAAGCCAGAAAAGTCGTCACAACCTGCTCAACCGACTGAACCGACAGTAAATCAGCAAAGAGACATTGCCCGCCTTTTTGCAATGTCTGTAGCACTTCGCCGATTCGTTTTTCAACGGATACAGGTTCGGTTTCAATGTGGGCAATGGTTTGGCGAGTGGCTTGTTGTGCCTTCATCACACGCGCCATGGCCGCTTGTAAATCAACTAATTTCACTGAACCTGGCGCAAGTGGCACAGCCATTTTGGCGTCTGGCAATGTGGTTGGCTTGGCATAGGCTTGTGCGCGTTTAGCCTCGCGTGCTTTCAAATCCTTTGCCGCTTCTTGGTAGACTTGATAGGTCAATAATTGTGCCACTAAATCTGCTCGTGGATCTGGCGCCTCATCAGGAGCCATCGTTTCAGGTTCAGGTTGCGGCAACAAAAGGCGACTTTTCAAGACCATCAAATTAGCGGCCATGACAAAATAATCGCCGGCCACGTCCAGCGCCAGATCCTGCATTTGATGCAGGTAATCTAGGTATTGAGCGGTGATCTCAGCGATCGGAATGTCGTAAATGTCAACTTCATTCGTCCGAATCAAGTGCCAAAGCAAGTCTAACGGTCCGGAGAAGTCATTCAGCACGAGTGTCAGTGCCATGGTCATCCTCTTTTCGAAACTTGTTAAAGGCGGCGATTAGTGGTGCATGTTCAAGGGCACCCATCAATTTCTTGTTTGGGAAAAGTTCAGTCAGTTCAGTCAACGCGGCAAATGCCGTTGCTTGGTCACGAAAATTAGGTGAAAAGCTTAAATGCCGCACCAAAACAAAGTCAGCACTTAGTTCAATGCCAACGACACCAACAAAATCATTCTTATGTTTGTATAGATACAACGCATGGGAATCATCCTCGGTGTACATCTTGAGTTCTGTCTTTAAATGCCCGACATCTTTCAGATCCGGAATAAAAGACAACAATCCCATCGCGATCTTCTCATAGTCGTTTTTGTATTTAACCAGCATGTTTGCCTCCAAGAGATACTCTCGTAACACTCTATCATAGAAACGCGGCAGTAGCAAAGGGCAGAGCGTGAACGTATGTGTCAAGTTTTTCTCGGTTCTACGCTAATCAAGTTTAATCCTATTGTCCGATTTGGCTCCGCGGCGATTCGGGGTGGCGACCGCGCAGCTCAGTGGTGGGCACCACTGAGCCCATCGCCGCTCCGCCAACGCTCTGCTTTCTATCTTAGTATTCGAGCTAGACTGCCCATTGCAATGCTGATGGCCACAATCTCTTAGTCATCAAACATATTCTTAGAAAGGAACACCCTGTCAAAATAGCTACCCGCGCGGATGCGTTTTATGATAGACCGCAACCAGATGTTGATTGCTTAAATGGGTGTAAATCTGGGTCGTGCTGATGTCGCTGTGGCCGAGTAGTTCTTGAACCACGCGCAGGTCAGCACCGTTTTCGAGCAACCTTGTCGCAAAGCTGTGACGAAGAGTATGCGGTGTGACATCTTTTTCAATGCCGATACTTGCAATATATGCTTTGAGGTTCTTCCAGATCCCTTGGCGAGTCATTGGCCCACCGTGAAAATTGACAAAAACGTTTTTAGGTTGTACTCGTTTGAGTAATTTGGGTCTGGCCTCTTGCAGATAGCGATCCACCCATTGTGTGGCTTGCGGACTAATGGGAACCAGTCGTTCTTTGTCCCCTTTACCAGTCACTTGAAGTAGATTCATTGCCAAATGCAATTGATCAAGACGTAAATCAACAACTTCTGAAACCCGTAAACCAGTGGCATACATCAACTCAAAAATAGCGCGATCACGTAATCCCAATGGCTTGTCGGTATCTGGTTTGGCCATCAAAGCATCGACTTCTTGACTCGACAACGTTGCTGGTAAATGTTGGGCACGTTTTGGGGTGTCAATCTTGGTCATTGGATCAGCTGAAATTGCCCCTTCACGCAGTAAAAACCGATAAAACTTGCGTAAAGCAGAAATCATGCGGCTAACTGAAGCAGGTGCCTTGGTGGCATTCTGCTCCTTTAAAAAGGACTGGATGGTACCGAACTCCTCGGGAAATGTCCTTCTTTTTCGGGCCGCTAGCCAAGCCGAAAAAGTGATCAAATCCTGCTGATAGCTAGTTTGGGTGGCTTTTGCCAATCCGCGTTCAACATTTAGATAATGAATAAAATCCGCGATCAACCCATGCATGATGTTACTCCCGAGACGCCTTGGCTGCGGCCGTCAAAATCGTATACCCAGCTTCCTCTTTCACTAAGCCAGCCTTCAACAAATGGCCCAGTGCGCGCTTAAAGGCGCCTTTACTGATGCCAAAGGTTTGCTTAATTGCTTCAGGATCACTCTTATCCGTATAAGCAATTTTTCCTGAAGGATCATGCTGCAAAACTGCCAAAATCATGCCAGCATCATCACCGATGGCCTGATAGGCACGTGGTTTTAGCGACAAATTCAGCTCGCCATTGGCACTAACCCCGATCACGCGAGCATGCAAAATTTGCCCAAGTCGCGGTTCAGCATCGCGCTCACTTGGATGGATAAAACCCAAATAAAAATCATCGGTCAAGACACGCGTTCCAGCCATCTTCAACCGATAAGCCGTGGCAGTAACATCAGCATTCATCTGCTCAGGCTTCGCGCGATTTGCAACCGCGTGGATGATACTTTCATCAGCCAGATTGCCCCACATCCGGTCTTTTTTGTCGACTGTTAAGGCAACCATCAATTGATCGCCTTTTTGCGGCCATAAACGGCTGATTTCAGGTAACTGGTCTTCACTGACCACAATATCTTTGTCTGGTAAGCCAATGTTCACAAATACCCCAAGATCCTTACGCACTTCGACTACTTTCGCAAAAGCGTAATGGTCGCGGCCAACTGTCGGAACTTTTGTGGTTAAACGAGCCTGCCCTTGCTTATTTTCATAGGCAAAACCCTCAACATCACTGCCAACTTCTGGAAGTTCAGCCAACTCACTGCGATCAATGGCCAAAGTGACGCCATCATGCTGAGCAAAGACTTCCGTGTCATTGTGATCCGTCACTTGTGCGGTGACAATACTGCCATTAAAATTCATTTATTTTTCTCCTTAAACCAGCGCCATAGTTGCCGGTCATTAATGTCCAGGAACAAGATTAAAAACGGTCAAGATAACATAGGTGAGGCCACTGGCGATCACCGGTCCAGCCGCAATGCCCTTTAAGAACACGACGCCAATAATTGTGCCAAAAACCAATGCCACAGTCATTTCCGGGCTCATTGCCAGCAGACCGACACCCTTTGCCGACAAAACAGCGACTAAAACGCCGCACCCGATCGCAATCCAGCCAGCCGGACTTTTAATGACATTAAGAAGCTCTTTAAAGCCGATCTCACCGGTTGCAATTGGCACCATGATAGCGGCTGAAATCACAGTCACGCCCCAATTGATCCCTTGCGTCTGAAGCAATTTCAAAAAGTTTTGAGTTTGCGGGATCAGCTTGAGAACCATCACAGCACTGACCCCAATTATCAGGCTTTTATTTTTGCCGACAATTGCAATTGCTAAAATACCTAGTAAAAAAAGCCAACTCTCCACAAGTGTTCCCTCCATCATGATGCTGACCAAACTGCCAGCGTTATCGCTTACGAGATTGCATACTGTTTCTTATTATAAGCCACTCGCACGCACCTGACGACCTCTGCTCATACATTTATCAGTAAGTTGCTCAAAACAGGCAACGCTACTGTTTTTTTGGAAGAAAAAAACTCCCAAGTTTCCTTGAGAGTTTTTCCTAACCTTTAACAGGTCATTTTGAAGATTAAAGGGCGTTGGTAGCACCTTTGTAGATGATCCCACGACGGGAGTCAACAGTAATGATCTGGCCATCGGAGATGACGCTTGTAGCATTTTCAGCACCAACAACAACTGGGATACCCATAGCAATACCAACAACAGCTGCGTGACTGGTCAAGCCACCGGTTTCAACAACCAAGGCAGCTGCTTTTTCGATTGCTGGCAAGTAATCTTTGTCAGTCGTCTTAACAACCAGAATGTCACCCTTTTGCATCTTAGCAGCAGCTTCTTGAGCGTTGCTTGCGATGACTGCCTTACCAATCGTGGATTCGTCGCCGACACCTGAGCCTTGAACCAGCTTGGAGCCAATGAGTTGAACCTTCATCACGTTGGTTGTGCCAGATTCACCAACAGGAACACCGGCAGTGATCAAGATCAGATCGCCTTCCTTAGCAAAGCCAAGGTCTTGGGCCTTCTTGGTTGCCAAGTCGAACATAGCATCGGTGTTAGCAGGCTTTTCAGCAATGATTGGGTAAACGCCCCAGTTGACCATCAGGCCGCGTTGGGTCTTTTCGCTGAAGGTAATGGCAAGAATGTCAGCCTTCGGACGATACTTGGAAATCATGCGGGCAGTGTAGCCGGATTCGGTCGCAGCAACAATGGTCTTAACCCCTAAGTTGCGAGCCGTGTGTGCAACACTTTGGCCAACAGCTTCGGTGACGTTCTTGTTACTGTATTCCTTCAATGCGAAGGCATCCTGATCCATCATCGCTGCTTCGGTGTATTCGTCAATCCGAGCCATTGCAGCAACGGATTCAACCGGATAGTCACCATTAGCAGATTCGCCAGAAAGCATCGTTGCATCGGTGCCATCAAAGACGGCATTGGCAACGTCGTTTACTTCGGCACGGGTAGGACGTGGGTTTTCTTGCATGGAATCCAACATTTGTGTAGCCGTGATAACCGGCTTACCCAAAGAGTTGCACTTCTTGATCAAGCGCTTCTGAACGATCGGAACATGTTCAAATGGAATTTCAACACCCATGTCGCCACGAGCAACCATTAAGCCATCGGAAACCTTCAAGATGTCATCAATATTGTCGATGCCTTCTTGTGATTCGATCTTAGGGAAGATCTGAACATTGAGCGCGTTCTTTTCTTCAAGGAGTTCACGAATGTCTAAAACGTCTTGAGGCTTACGAACGAAGGAAGCAGCAATGAAGTTGATCCCGTTGTCCAAGCCGAAACGAATGTCATCGGAGTCTTTTTCCGTAATCCCAGGCAAGTTGATGGCAACACCAGGAGCGTTGACACCTTTCTTACCACCAAGGACACCGTCGTTTTGAACAACGGTAACGAGTTCACGGTTCTTTTCGTCCTTTTCGGTGATCTTCATGTCAATCAAGCCATCGTCAAACAAAACATGGCCGCCAACGTGAGTGTCATCATAAAGGCCAGGATAGGTAACAGCAACTTTTTCCTTGGTGCCTTTCAGACTTGCATCCATGGAGATGCGAACTTTGTCACCGGTGTGAAAATCGATCTTACCATTCGGGGTATCTTCAAGAGTTGTCCGAATTTCGGCACCCTTCGTATCCAGCATGATACCAACGGTCTTACCCGTGATCTTTTCAGCTTCGTGAACCATGTTCATCCGTGCCAAATGCTCTTCATGATCACCATGTGAGAAATTGAAACGGAAAACGTTGGCACCCGCTTCAATCAACTTAACGATGATATCAGTGGTGTTACTTGCAGGTCCAAGCGTGCTGACGATCTTGGTTTTTTTCATAAGTGAAATCGCTCCTTGAAATTATTTAAACAGACGTTAATGTCGTTTGTTTACGAGATTAAAATGTTAACTCTTCCGCTAAGGTGTAGAGCGAAAGTTCTGCGTGATGCTTGGCATCAAACAAGGTCCGAACATCATGTGCCGTGATCTTGTTATTCTCAATGCCGACAGCCAAAGCGCCTTTGCCTTGCAACAAAAGTTCAACCGCGTATGAGCCCATTTGTGAAGCCAAAACGCGATCACGTGCGGATGGTGCACCGCCACGAACAATGTGTCCCAGAACTGTCGAACGTAATTGGAAATCGCCATGTGCGGCTAATTCCTTGGCAAATTGATCAGCGTGCATCACGCCTTCTGCCAAAAGAATGACCGCATGCTTTTGACCACGTTCACGAGAACTTTGCAACTTCGACGCAATTTTCTTAACGTCAAAGTCGTGTTCTGGAATGATGACATCCTCGGCACCACCGGCGACGCCCGACCAAAGAGCAATGTCCCCAGCTTCACGACCCATGACTTCAATGACAAAGGTTCGTTCATGTGAAGCCGCGGTATCGCGAAGACGGTCAACAGCTTCCACAACTGTATTAACGGCAGTGTCAAAGCCAATCGTGAAGTCCGTGTAAGGAATATCGTTGTCGATCGTTCCTGGCAGGCCAATGGTGTTGAAACCGTGACGCGTCAAAGCTAGTGCACCGTGATAAGAGCCGTCTCCGCCGATGACGACCAACGCCTCGATGCCAAACTTGTTTAATTGTTCGACCCCGCGCAACTGGCCTTCTTCTTGCGCAAATTGTGGATAACGTGCGGAATATAACATGGTCCCGCCGCGTTGAATCTTATCACCGACAGTTGATTCATTCATTTTGAAAATGTCGCCGGCAACTAACCCAGCAAATCCATAATTGATGCCATATACTTCAAGGCCTTCGTGCATCGCCTTGCGAGCAACAGCGCGGACCGCGGCGTTCATGCCAGGCGCATCCCCGCCACTGGTCAAAATACCAATGCGTTTCATTATTTCACCTCATGCATATTCTTTTGCGATTTGTCCCATCACAAATACTCATTGAGTTTACCACTTTTCAGAAACAAAGTCCCTGAAAATGAGAACATTTTACAATTTTCTCTATTCTTCTTGTCGTTTTCGCAACACCACATTAGCCGCACCAAACCGCGATTCAAGATCAGCCATCAAGCTGGTGTCAGCAGTGACCCAGTATCGCTTATCTAGCAAAACACTCTCCTTGCTGGTCGTGTCGACAGTGATAACCGGAATTGGTCCATGGGCAGTTTGCAATTTTTTCAGTAAATCGGTCCGGGCGTCAACATTATCCGCATCCAAGCGAATAAATAACTGTGCTTTTGGTAAGGCCTCAAGCAACGGTGCGGCATCTTGAATCCGGTTCACAATGAGTTGCAAGCCGTCATTGCGTTTTTCAACTCGCCCGTTCACTAGTACCACCATGTCGGTCTCAATTTTTTCTAATGTTGGATATAGATTGGGAAAAACCGTCAGCGAAACGGTGCCAGTCGCATCCTGTCCATCCACAAACGCCATAGGCTTCCCAGTTTTGGTCCGGATCCGCTTAATGTGTCGAACCAGAAGCAAAATATCAACCGTGCGACCTTCTGCTAAATCCACCACATTGACTAATGTGTATTGCGTTTTCAAAGGGGCATATTTGTCAACCGGATGACCAGAAAGGTAAACGCCTAAAACATTAGCCTCTTCTTCAAGCCGTTCGCCTGCCGGCATTTCCGGCACCACAATCGGTTTAGGCGCTAGCACTGAAAATAACCCAACATCATTGCCAGCAAGTTTAACCGAGTTGATTAATTCATCTAAGTTCGCAATTGTCTGTGCCCGGTTATCATCAAAGCTATCAAAGGCACCGGCAAGAATCAATGGTTTGAAATTATCTGCCTTTAACCACTTCGGCTCGAGGCGCTGTAGTAAATCGCGAAAATCTTTAAACGGGCCATTTTTACGAGCGGTAAAAATGGCTTCGGAAAAGTCGCGGCGCATCCCTTTGACAGACAAAAGTCCAAAGCGAATCTTCCCGTCGCTCAACTTAAAGCCACCATTGCTGGTGTTGATGTCAGGACCTAATAAAGCTACCTGACGCGCTTTGGCTTCTTGTACGTAAGTCCGGAGCTTCGGCAAATTATTCATACTAGCATTCATCAATGCCGCAAAAAAGGCGGCTGGATCATGCACTTTTAAATACGCTAACCAAAATGCGACCATACTATAAGCAACTGCGTGAGAACGATTGAAGCCGTAATTCGCAAATCGATCAATATAAGCATAAACCGTTTTGGCAGTCGCCTCAGGGAATCCTTGCTTGACCGCACCTTCAATGAATTTATCCTGTTCGGCTGCCAGCACTGATGATTTCTTCTTACTCATGGCCCGCCGCAACAAATCCGCCTCGCCAAGACTGAACCCGCCCATGACACTGGCCACCTGCATGACCTGCTCCTGATAAACCAAGACACCATATGTCGGTTTCAAAATCTTCTCCAAGGCCGGATCAGGATAAGCAATCGGTTCTTGCCCATTTTTGCGGGCAATGAACGTGTCGATGTTTTCCATTGGACCTGGACGATACAAGGCATTGACAGCCACAACATCTTCAAAATCAGTTGGCCGCAGTTTTCGCAAAACATTTTTGATACCAGCAGACTCGAATTGAAAAACGCCGTTAGTATCACCGCGGGCAAACAAAGCGAGTGTCGGTTGATCATTCAGCGGAATCTGTTTTGGATCAAACGTCCGGCCAGTATCACGGGTGACAAAATGACTGGCGGCGGCTAAAATATTGAGGTTTTTCAAACCCAGAAAATCCATTTTAAGCAGCCCAAGGGCTTCAACATCATCTTTGGGTACCTGCGTCTGTTCAAGACCATCGCCACTGGGTTGCAAGGCAACGGTGTCAGTTAGTGGTTCTTCAGAAAGCACAATCCCGGCTGCATGCGTGGAATAATGTCGCGGCAACCCCTCTAATGCTAAAGCGGTTTGAAACAGCATGCGATTTTTTGGTGAATCGGCCACCAAATTTTTCAACGGCTGACTCTGATCGTATGCTGTTTTTAAATCCATGTGCAATAAGTTTGGAATTGCTCTGCTCCAAGTATTACTTTCAAACTGACTCATGCCGAAAACGCGTGCCACATCTCTGATCGCCTGTTTCGCGCCGAACGTCCCAAAAGTAATAATCTGGGCCATGTGATTTCGGCCATATTTGTCATGGACATATTGAATCAGCTCGCCACGACGGTTATCAGGAATGTCCAAATCAATATCAGGCATTTGCGCTCGAGCAGGATTCAGAAACCGTTCAAACAGCAGATCATAAGCAATCGGATCGACTTCTGTAATAGCCAGCGCGTAACTGACCAAGGAGCCCGCAGCTGATCCTCGCCCAGCCCCAGTCATAATATTGACCTTGTGAGCGTAATTCATCACATCCCAAACCACCAGAAAGTAATCAGCAAATCCCATTTTGATAATGACATCCAGCTCATATTGCAAACGCTGCTGATAGGTTGTCGGAATCGGCTGATCGTGAAAACGGTTAGCGAGGCCTTCTTGAGCCAGTTTGGTCAGGTAATCTTTAGACGCAAGCTGATCTGGCGTTTGATAATGAGGTAGCTGCGGCTGCTTGAACGTAATCGTCACATCCGTTTGATCCGCTATCTGAGCCGCGTTGTCAACTGCCGCCTGTAGTCCAGCAGCAACAAAAGGTGCACTTGCATCTGCTGGCGGTTTTAACCACCATGGCCCAGCATCGGTTAAAACTGGGTCACGAAAGTTCAACTGACTACCATCACCAATCGCTGCCATCACTTTTTGCGTAAAAGCATCAGTCGGATCACGATACAGTACGTTACCTAAAGCCATTAGGTGAAGTTGCTGACTAGTCGCAAATGCCGGCAATGGCGTATCTAAATGAGCCTCATCCAGACCAACATACACCGCTTCCGGCTGTTTATTATCAAGCTCCTGTAAAAAAGCGACAGCTCTGTCGTGATCGTTAGCAGCAACTGCCGCCGAAAATGGTGAATCCGGTAAGGTGATGGCGACTAAGCCTGTCAAAGGCAATAAGTCCGCAAAGGCCACCGGCGAAGTTGCTAGCATAATCTGCGTGGAGATCTTAAGTAACTGATGGTAGCCCTGATTATTTTTGGCAATCACTAAAAGTTTGGCATCATCAATCGCGATCTGCATGCCTAATAACGGCTTCAAGCCAGCCGCTTTCGCCTGTCGATAAAACTCGACTAAACCATAAACAACATTAGTGTCCGTTAAGGCAATGGCCGAATAACCGCGTGATTTTGCTGCGCTGATAAGATCCGACAGTGCCAACGGGCTGTGTAATAAGGTATAATTGCTATGAACCTGTAATTGGGTAAACGTCATCTTGCCACCTCGCTTCTATTATACCGGAAATACTCACAATTTCAGTTGAATTCGCTTGTGGTCGTGGTAAGATGACGACAGAAAAGAGGGATTCCATGCGTTATCTACCTACTATTATCTGGGGCGTGATCCTCGGCCAAGTTGTCGGCTTCCTGATCAGCGCCTTGAGCGGCGGCAGCTACGACCCGAAGACAAGCGCGATTATCAGTGTGATCTTCGTTGTCATTTTATTCTTCTTCCCGCCAATCATGCAGCATTTTGCAAAACCTGCGGAAAAACCAGAACATTAATTAAATCGTCAATGACGTCAAAGTGCCCGATTATTGCTAGACTGGCATGTCTAACAATAACCGGGCACTTTGCATGTGCTGACGTTTTTGGAATGAGTGACGCAAGCTTATTTTGTCACATACAGGTAAAGTGCTGTGGTGGAATAACCAACATCAATTTTGACGCCGTGACTCTTGATTGTGCTAATGGTCGTCGCATTGTTTTTAGACTTAGCATCCTTCGTCAATTTCTTAAATTGCGAGAAAACTGACTTAGCATCAGCACCGACCGAAGTTGTGAGTAACCCGAAGTCAGTGGCAAACGTCTGCATCTTCTTGCTGTTTTTCAAAACTGATAATGGTACCACAACGGCAAACCCCATTGCCTTGCCATCAACAATACTTGCGCGATAATCGCCGCTTGCTGATTTTAAGATTGAATGAATGCCCGTCTTCGCCGTTGCCGGCAGTTGGGATGCTTTGGTATTGGCATTGGCCTGAGCCATCAGTGTCTTCAATTGCTGTGCTTGCTGAGCCATTGCCATTTTCTCAGTTGGACTCATGGTCGCAGCGTTCTTTTGAGCATTGGCACTTGCAGCCTGTGCCTGTTTTAGCTTGGCTTGATCCGCTTTAGGTAGACTGGATACCGCCAGCATTTGATTAAACTTTGCCGCAATCGTGCTATAAGTTCCGAGCGATTGACCGGCTTTCACCGTGACGTTAGTTTGCATGCTACCGGCTTTTAGGTTCACCTTTTGAGCCACATCGCTAACGGGCACATTGACCACAAACGTGCCTGAATTGACTGGCACACTGCCTTTTCCGGCATCACTTGTATAACTGACGCGATCCACACCGCGGGCCGTCCCTTTAACAATGGCGACCAGTCCGTCACGCCCATATGAGGTTTTGGTAGTGCTTAATTGTTGGCCGCAACCTGCTAGCACGAATGCCAATAAGCCGACCATGGTATATTTCCAAATTTTCATTAAACCGAACAATCCTTTCGCTATGCACAATTCAATAACGACCAACAGCATAAGCGTTCCTTCGCTGCTTGACAAGCGAAATATGACTCACTGTCACATTGACGGTAAAACATTAAAGTTTTGATCAGCAGTTGCCTTGATTAATGGGTGTTCCTGCAAATAATCGGCAATCAATTCGGTCATATCTTTTTGATTTTCTCGGATGACTTTATCAGGACCAAACATTTTAAAATTACCGCCACCAGCCGCACGGTATTGATTAACCGCCACATCATAAGTCTGAGTGGGCTGTACTGGCGCACCGTGATAAAGCAGCCGAGTTACTCGACTGCCCACGGGCTGATGAATATCCAAAGTATAATCAATGCCCTGATACATGTCATAATTGTAATGCTGAGGTTTTGGCCGCTCAAATCGGGGCGTCACCGTCAACTTGCCATCAGCATCTAGTGAAAAATATTCGGCGCACTGTTCCAGAGCTGCTTTTAAATCAGCGCCGGTTAACCGCAACACAGCTAGCGTGTTGGGATAAATGTAATTCGTGACGACATCCCGCATGTCGATAGTTTCACCAAACCCTCGCCCTTCATTGTTAAACAAAGCGGTGCCCGAAATGTCAGTATCGGTGCTGGCCATTTGGACTTTTTGAATAAACTCAATGTACGGCACCTCATGAACCCGCGCAGCAAATGGATCCTGAATGCGCATATCTCCTTCAACATGAGCTAATGGCTGGTCTAACCAAGTTTCAACAGTTTGATTCAAATCAGCCGCTGACTGCAAAATGGTTGGGCTCGCAATTGATCCGCCTGTTTTGACTAACACGGCTTTGCTAGCAGTAACTTGGTAGCCGCTCGCTGTCTGATTTAAGTCAAGTGTGATCTTACCGATCGCTTCCCCGCGGTAACCTGGCTGGGTGATCGGCACACCGTTAACTAATCCGGCCAATTGTCGATGTTGATGACCCGTGACTAAAGCATCAATCCCCGGTACTTGGGTTAGCGCATATCCGACATTTTCGCCAGTTAATGGCTCAGTCGGCTGACCGGTCTGCAAGTTACGCTCAAAACCGCCATGATAAGCAACAATCACAACGTCAGCTTGTTGACGCAACAATGGGACATAGTGCTTGGCAGTCGCTACCACATCTTGAAAAGCCAAGCCGGCAATATGGGCCGGTGCTTCCCAATGTGGGATGTAGTTCGTTGTCAAACCCAGAATGGCAATTTTGACCCCTGAGCGCTCAATCAATTGATAAGGCGCCCCAAATGCTGGTTGGCCATTTTCGGTGATATTAGCGTTGAGGGTTGGATAGGTCAATGTTTTCAACGCTTGCCGCAAATAGTCGCTGCCGTAATTAAACTCATGATTGCCGATAATGCCGGCATCATACCCAACCTCGTTATACAGTCGCGTCAACTGATCTGGCTGCTTGCTGATCTTCGCAACGTAATAGGCCAGTGGTGATCCTTGAAGCCAATCGCCATTTTCAATCGTCACAACTGGTCCTTCAGCTGCTGCCTTCTGAGCATCAAGCACCGTTTTGGCCTTGGCTAATGAAAAAGGCAAATCCTGATCCCGTTTCACATAATTAGTTGGCAAGACAAAACCATGCGTGTCACTTGTCGATAGAATGGTTAGTTTCATTTTTTCCCTTTCTTTTCCGAATCATCAGCAGCCAGATCAATCATTTTTTCAACTAACAGTTTTTGTAAAACAGCATTAATGGCCATTGTCACAATGGCATGCTGGGTTGTCGTCATATCTGGTTTATTGACGCGGCTAATGGTTAAGCCATCGCTAAAATCCGAATTTGCCTGCTCAATTGCGCTGCTAAAAGTGAGAATAAACGCATCATAAGCTTGCGCAACCGGCCGATTGGCAAGTGAAAATTGAATACCTGCCGCAATAGCATCCAACGCAAAAACTGGCTTTAGCATCGCAATGACTAAAATATTGGCTAATTGTTCTGGACGATACTTTTTCTTAAGCGGGGCTTTAATAACCCCCCTTTTAACATAATTATTGACCATCGTGGATGTGATCTCGCCAAACCCCAGCGGTGTGACAATATCATTGACATACTGGATCACTTGATCCATATACAAGTCAAATTGGGGCAGATCAGTCCAGCGCGGAAACTGCGCCTCTTGAAGTTGCCCTAGATAATCGGCAAATTGTTCGTTATCAGCCATATGCTGCCACCTCTTTCAAGAAGAGTATACCATGTGAGCTAGACTTGATAACCATTCGTGGACCGATTGATGCTAATATTTTACCCAATGATCAAAGTACAGCCTTCATTGGTAAGGTCGATTATGTTTCGACTTCTAGCTGCTCGTACTCACGCTCACCATAACGCGTGCACCTGCCCAGAAACCTACTCCGTTCACCAAAACGCGCTCGCCAGCCCAGAAACCTGCGTGTAAGGACCATGAACGCAATGACCAAAACCCGGTCATCACGTTCAGGGCCACTTACACGCCGGTTTCTAAACGGGCTGGCGAGCGCTCACACACACAAAAAGCCAACACCTAAGATGTTGGCTTTTGATTATGCATTTGCGTTATCGTCGGACTTCTTAACCACTTGTGCACCCTTGTAGTAACCCTTAGGTGAAACGTGGTGGGAAATGCGGTATTCGCCGGTCGCTGCGTCGAATTGCAAGTTAGGCACATTCAACTTGATATGACCGCGGCGCATACGCTTCTTGGTCTTTGACGTTCTGCGTGCTGGAACTGCCATGAGCGGAAAACCCCTTTTTTAGTAAGATTTCTAAACAACTTTATACGGTTGATGATCAAAATGCAAGTCCAATCATCATCACGCGTGGACAGAATGCTATCTGTCACAGCAACGATAATCATACATGAAAAGGCGCGTCAAGGCAAGGGTCTTTACAGAAAAAATCAGTTGTCAGCCGGTTTAAGCTTTGACCGGCACTGTTTTTGCCTTAAATTGCAACTGATCGTCCGCAACCGTGATGACGACTTCTTGCCCCGGCATCACAGTCCCGCGAATCAATTCTTTAGCCAGCGGCGTTTCAACCGCACTCGTAATTAACCGCTGCAGTGGCCGGGCACCAAACGCTGGCTCATACCCTTTATGGGCCAACCACTCTTGCGCTGCCGGTGTGATATCAAGCGATATCTGTTGATCGGCCAACCGCGTGCCCAATTGCTTAAGATCCTTCACAGCGATCTTTTCAACATCTGCTAATGATAGTGGGTTGAACATGATAATATCATCAATCCGATTCAAAAATTCAGGCTTAAAGGCTTTGCCGACCAATTGCCGCACATTATCCTTGGCTTGTTGGCTAACGGTACCATCTTCTTGCACACCGTCCAGCAGGTACTCGGAGCCTAAATTGGACGTCATGATGATAATCGTATTTTTGAAATCAACGGTACGTCCCTGACCATCTGTCAAACGACCGTCATCTAAAACTTGTAGGAGGATATTAAAAACGTCCGGGTTAGCTTTTTCAATTTCGTCTAACAAAACAATGGTATATGGGTTGCGGCGAACTGCTTCAGTCAACTGGCCGCCTTGTTCGTAGCCGACATAACCAGGGGCCGCCCCGACTAATCGCGACACACTGGCCTTTTCCATGTATTCGGACATATCAATTCGCACCATGTGTTTTTCTGAATCAAATAAATCTTCTGCCAATGCTTTAGCAAGTTCTGTTTTGCCGACACCAGTGGGACCAAGGAACAAGAAGCTGCCAAGTGGCCGACTTGGATCTTGTAAACCGGCCCTGGATCGCAAAACAGCATCCGAGACAGCGCTGACGGCTTCATTTTGGCCAATGACGCGTTGGTGTAGATTATCTGCCAAATGCAATAGCTTCTGGCGGTCACCTTCAACCAACTTCGCTACTGGAATACCGGTTTCCCGCGAAATCACCGCAGCAATTTCATTGGCTGTCACGCTTTCTTGAACTAGCCAAGATTGGGGACGATCGCTGTGTTCCATCGTCTGCAGCTCTTTTTCCAACTGTGGAATCGTGCCATGTTGCAAGCGTGCAGCAGTTTCAAGATCGTAGCGACTTTGGGCATCTTCCAATTCATGCTTAGCTTTATCAATCGCCGACTTCTTCTCGTTAAGTTGACGAATATCTTTCTTTTCTGCTTCCCACTGAGCCTTGAGCTTATTTGTTTTCTCTTTTAAGTTGGCCAATTCAGCGTCAGCATCTGCTAATCGCTTCTTGCTGGCAGGATCAGTTTCATTCTTCAGTGCTTGCTGTTCAATTTCCAACTGCATCTGTTTGCGCTCTGCCACATCCAGCTCAGTCGGGCGGGAGTTCATTTCCACGTTAATTGTGGCACAAGCCTCGTCCACCAAATCAATCGCCTTGTCAGGCAAAAACCGATCCGTGATATACCGATTGGACAAAGTAGCTGCAGCGACCAACGCGGTATCATGGATCCGAACTTTATGAAAAATTTCGAATCGTTCCTTCAGTCCCCGCAAAATACTGATCGTATCTTCAACACTAGGTTCCTGAACCAGCACCCGTTGGAACCGACGCTCAAGGGCTTTATCTTTCTCGATGTTTTCCCGGTACTCGTCCAGTGTCGTGGCACCGATCAGATGCAATTCACCACGGGCCAGCATCGGCTTCAGCAAGTTACCAGCATCCATGGAGCCTTCTGCCTTACCAGCACCGACAATATTGTGAATTTCATCAATAAAAAGAATGATTTGGCCTTCACTCTTTTTGACTTCTTTTAAGACCGCCTTCAAGCGTTCCTCGAACTCACCGCGATACTTCGCGCCGGCAACAAGACTTCCCATATCAAGTGAGATGATAGTTTTATTCTTCAGATTGTCAGGTACATCATTTTTGACGATCCGCTGGGCTAAACCTTCTACAATGGCGGTTTTGCCGACCCCCGGTTCACCAATCAAAACTGGATTGTTTTTAGTTTTGCGACTCAAAATACGAATGACATCGCGAATTTCTTCATCACGTCCGATGATGGGATCCATCTTGCCACTGCGCGCTTCTTTTACAAGATCGGTACCGTACTTTTCCAAACTCTTATAAGAGGCTTCGGCATTTTTGCTGGTTACTTTTTCACCACCGCGCAAGTTCTCAATCACCTGTCGTAATCGCTTTGCATCAACCTTGGCATCGTTCAACAAGAATTGGGTGATCGGGTTGTAGCGTTGTTGATAAAGGGCGAGCAAGACTGCTTCTGTAGAAATATAGGTATCGCCAAATTCATCCTTCACGCTGTTGGCATCTGTCAGTAGCTGCGACAGGTTTTGGGACATGCTTTGTCCGTATGCGCTAGCGCCTTCAACGACAGGCTCTGCTTCCAGTGCCGCATCAATCGCAGCATTCAAGCCCTGCACATTCACACCGGCTTCACGATAAATCTGTTCAGCCAATTGATTAGGCTGCACCAGGCTTTTCATGACATGTGGGATGTCAATTTCTTGATGACGGCGAACTTGGGCAATTTGTTGTGCCGCGCCAAGTGCTTCGGCAACGGCTTGCGTAAAATTATCTGGGTTCATGAATACGGATGCCTCCCTGAAAAATATCGTCTTACATTATAGTTTTCATTTTCACAATACGACATTGGTCAGTTAAGGTCAAACTATTTTTTAAATTTCATGATGATTTAAAAAAATCGTAGGAAGCCCGTCGCTGTGTTGCTTGCACAACTGAGCCTCAGGTGGCCTACGATTGCTCCGTTTTGGCACTACGGTCTTTAAAATCGCATTAAATAATCTATGTGAAGGCAAAAAGGAACAATTTTCCAATCGTACAATCGAAAAATTGTTCCTTTTATTTGTTTATTTGTCTGACTGAGAATTTTGTCACGGGCTCCTCTATTGACAGCTAGGTACGACAGTTCAATCCTCAAAGGTCTACTTTTTGGTATCCGTCGCATCCGTGGACGGTTCCTCTTTTGGTGCTTGAACTGGCTTAGGGGCTGGCTTGTCAGTTTTATTGGATTTTGTCAGCTCCGTGATCCGCTGTTGCAACTCACGAATCTGTTTTTTAGCACTCGAAACGGCACTGGTTGAGATCAACCAGGTCACAACGGCACCTATCAACACGGAAACCGCAATAATCACTATCAACGGCCACTTTAGCTGAATACCGAAGAAATTAACCGAAACGTCTTGCCCATTCAACAAGGCAAAAACAATTAAAATCAATGCCAGAACTAACCCAATAATAAAACGTTGTTGACCCTTCATACGACCTACCCCTTTACTTCTTATTAAACATACCAGCAGCTAACCAATCGCCCAAATGCGGGAACAAGGTATAAAAATCTGCGCCAAGATTCATAAACCACGGTGCATTGATTTCCCGAACTGGTCGACCAAATGTCGCTACAATTCGCCGCGCTAATTTATCTGGATCCAAAACCAGCCAAGAAACGCTAGCCAAATAGTCTAACGCATTGGCTTCGCTAAAGAAATTCGTGGCAATTGGTCCCGGATTAACCGTGGTCACCTTAACACCGAATGGCTTCAGTTCAAGACGTAAGCCATTACTATACCCAAGCACCGCAAATTTGGTTGCTGAGTAGATAGCTGACTTAGGCGTCGCCATTTTTCCAGCCATTGAAGCAATGTTAATGATTTGTCCTTGCTGACGCGTGACCATATCGCGACCCAGTAACTTCGTCAGATACATCATTCCCAGCACATTCACCCGAAACATGCGCTCTACTACCTGCATATCGGTATCGAAGGCTGTTTCAAAATGACCAAACCCAGCGGCATTCACCAGAATATCAACTGGCCCAACCGTTTCGTGAATTTGATCAACGGTCGCTTCAATTGCAACTGGGTCAGCAACATCAACAGGGAAAGCATAAGCTGGTCGGCCGGAAAGCGTGCTGGCCTCTGCCTGTGCTTGACGTAATTTCTCCCGCCGCCGCGCCAAAAAGACAACGGTTGCGCCTTGCTTTGCTGCCTCAAGTCCAATCGCCTTGCCTAAGCCTGACGATCCTCCAGAAATAACCACCGTCGGATGTTGGTTCATCATGATTTCCTCCTCTGTTTTGATATTCACTTGCTACCGCTGAGCTTTATGATTTAACTGTGACAGCAGGTTCCGATTGTTCACTCCGAAATGGAATGTTAATTTCCTCGAAGTCTTTGACAACATGCGTATTTGGAAAAATCTGCCGCGCCGTTTTTTCCAACATCGCTACCCCGGGACTCAGATATCGTGCCGAAATATGGTTCAGCAAGAGCCGCCCGACACCTGCACGTTTAGCCAACGCCGCTGCTTGTACATTGGTCGCATGATAATACTGCTTAGCCAATTGGCTTTCATCCGGTCCAAAGGTACTTTCGTGAACCAACACATCAGCGCCTGCTGCTAAAGGCAGCGCGCGATTGCACATGCGGGTATCCCCGAAAATGGCAACCGTTCTGCCAGGTTGCGCAGGGCCAATGAAATCGTGGCCGTCAAAAATCCGGCCATCTGGCAAGGTTACAGTTTCGCCGGCCTTCAAAGCCGCATAAACCGGTCCAGAAGGAATTTTAGCGGCACGTACCTTATCAATCAACAACTCGCCAGGATGCGGTTTTTCTTCGATCCGAAAACCAAAGCTCGTAATTCGATGATCCAAGCGATCAAAAGTGACTTTGAAAGTTTGATCTTCAAAAGCCACGCCTGGATGCTGTAATAAAACAAATTTTAACGGGTAACTGAGATGACTTTGAGAAACCTTCAAACTGGTTTTTACAAAATCCTCAATGCCAGAAGGCCCGTAAATCGTCAACGGATCTGTGCCGCCTTGGTTGGAGCGACTGGCCAAAAACCCTGGCAAGCCAAAAATATGATCCCCATGCAAGTGAGTAATAAATACTTTGGCAATTTTTCGTGGTCGAATAGCGGTTTGTAAAATCTGATGTTGTGTGCCTTCCCCGGCATCAAACAACCAAACCTCATTACGCTCATCAAGTAATTTTAAGGCTAAACTGCTAACATTCCGGGACTTGGAAGGCGACCCTGCGCCTGTGCCCAAAAATTGAATTTCCATACCATACTTCCTATTCTGTCGAACTTCACTTTGTAGTCTACCACAAGTTCCTCGCCATTTTCGCGGTTTCAATGTTGGTAAGCCGAGATTTGCAAGGTTTAAAAAAGACGAAGGTGGACGGCTAACTGCAACCGCTAATAAAAAAACTGAGCGACTTGATGCCGCTCAGCCTCATGAAATCAACCGACATATTTGTCTCATCAACGCAATCAATCATCTGTCGGAAGCTTAATTTTTCACCTTGTCCAGAATCGTTTTCGCAACTAATGCCGCATATTGTGGATTGCCATTCGGATTCATATGAACCATGTCGTTGTAGAACCAATCAGGATGACCATTAGACTTGTCATACCAATCAATCACCGTCAGATTCTTATACTGCTTCTGGGCTGCGGCTAATTTGCTATTAACATCATTCTGCCAAGCGCGCGTTGGTACGCGTACATTAATCCAGAAGACTTGCCGATCAGGACCGATGGCTTGCATCATTTGCGCTAGCTGATCATCTGAAAATGGGCCGTTAGTTCCTAACCCAATCAGAACGATATTGCCCAGCACACCGCGGTCAGCGTAACTGCGGACCAAATCAATACTATTGATCATTTGCCGAGAAACAGCAGCGTCAATCACAGCTTTAGGGAACAGCTGTTGAAGCCCATTTTCACCGTCAAGCATGACAGAGTCGCCAATAGCAGTGAGTCCAATATCTTGTGCCTGTTGCAATTGAATCTGGGTCAAGCCGTATTGTTCATACTCACGATTGACTGGATGCGTTTTAGCTTGAGAAGCATACTTGGCTTCTAGCGCCTTGGAACTTGATTCTTCGGCCGCTTTATTCTTGTCAGCTTTCTTTTGTGCAGCAATACTGGAACGCATTGCTGCCAACCGCTTTTCTTTCTCTTTAGTGGAAACACCACGCTTCTTTAACTGCTGTGCTAAAGGCGAGTTGTCACCTTCTGCTTTAACAGAAGGCGCTTTGGCTAATCCAACACTGCCAATAGCTAAGATAATCAGCGCCACATAACTAACCCAGCGCGTTTTCCCCATACGAACTTTAGGATTAGCCAAGCCCTTTAGGAATGCCCAAGTCTTGTGATAATTAAAATGTGCCGCCGGTTGTTCAATGAAGCGGTAAGAAAGTTCGGTGATAACAACAATTAGCACCACTTCAATCACCGGATATAATACTGGGTGATCCGCAATGTTACGAAAACGATTCTCCCAAAAGATCATGACGGGAAACTGATACAAATACAAGCCATAACTACGACTGCCGATATAGCTGAACAACGGATTACTTAACAATCGGTCAAAATGAGCTGCCGGATGCGCTACCACTGCCACCAAAATCGTTGTCACAATTGAGAACAATACCATTCCGCCTTCATAAAGAAAGCTGCTCTGGGCATCAATTGTGAAGACCATGACTAGTAAGCCGAGAAAGCTGGCAGTACCGAGAAGATCAAGCCCAATCACCCATTTTTTACCTAAGTGTTGCGAAAGCCGGCCACTTGGCCAAATAAAGGCCAGCGCTGCTCCGAATAGGATTGAGAATGCACGGGTATCAGTACCGTAATAAAGCCGACTTGGATCAAACGCTGCTGGCTGTACATGGGCAATGGTCATCATATACAAGATTGCCATCCAAGCGCCACTGGCAGCCGCAAGAATCAGCACAATGTTCGCAATCTGATGCCGGCTCTTAACCAATAGCAACAGCGCCAACACAAGAAAGGGCCAAATGAGATAATACTGACCTTCAATTGACAACGTCCACAAATGCGTAAATGGGGATTCCCCATTTGCATATCTAGCAAAATAGGATTGCCCGTTCAAAATCTGCCACCAATTGTACACATAAAGTAAATTGGTCAATACCATCATGTGCAAGTTATGCAGCAAGTTTTGCGAGAATAACGTGATATAGGCTGCTGTCCCAAAGAGGACGGTAATTAACCCAGGATATAGGCGTTTAAATCGTCGAATAAAAAAACTTTTAAAATCAATTCGATGATTGCGGTCAAATTCGATCAACAACCCATCCGTTATCAAATAGCCGGACACGACCATGAAGATCGGTACGCCTAAATATCCGCCCCGAAACAACTCGGGGCGTAAATGATACAAAATAACACCAATAACCCCGATTGTTCTTAAACCATCAAATCCATGAATGTACCGGCGCTTTCGTCCACGCGTCTGTTTCAATTGCGGCCCCACCATTCTGTCTAAAAATAACTTCCCCAGCCGTTCAGCCGAAGATCATTCAACGAACTCAAATGTAAAATCATCAATGGCGACTAAATCGCCGCTTTCAGCACCAGCATCACGCAAAGCATCATCAACCCCCATGCTGCGTAATTGCCGAGCAAAGCGCATCGCGCCATCTTCATGATCAAGATTGGCCATTTTAAACGCCCGCTCAATCTTGTCACCAGTGAGCACAAACGTCCCGTCACTATCGCGGGTTACTTTCAAAGCCGGCTCTGGTTGATACTTATAATCAGCCGTTTTAACCGCCGCTTGTTTCGGCTCAAAATGCGGTGCTGTTTTGAGTACTTCGGCTGTCTTGTGCATGAGTGGCGTCACGCCACGATGCGTCAGACTAGAAATTTCAAAGATATGATCCGCCGCGACGCCACGAGCAAGTAACGCTGCCTTAAAATCAGCAAATCGTTCAGCTGCGCCGGGCAAGTCCATCTTGGTCGCGACCACGAGTTCAGGCCGCTTCAAAATGTTATCGTCATAAGCCCCTAATTCTTTACGAATTTGATCGTAATCATCAAGCGGCTCGCGTCCATTATCAGGATCCATCTCAACTAGGTGCAGTAGCACACGAGTGCGTTCAACATGCCGCAAGAACTGGATGCCAAGACCGACACCTTGTGAAGCTCCTTCAATCAAACCGGGCAAATCAGCCATCACAAAATCGGCACCATCATCTAATTGAACCATACCAAGATTGGGTACTAACGTCGTAAATTGATAAGCCGCAATTTTTGGCTTGGCTTGGGTTACAACCGATAACAGTGTCGATTTACCGACAGAAGGAAAACCAACCAACCCAACATCCGCAAGCACCTTCAGTTCCAATTTGATGAAACGATGCTCGCCCGGTTCGCCATTTTCGGAAATTTCCGGCGCCGTATTTTTGGGCAAAACAAAGTGCATATTACCGCGACCACCGCGGCCACCTTTAGCAACAACCAAAGTTTGACCCGGCTCAGTTAAATCGCCTAAAACCTCGCCTGTGTCAGCATCGGTAACTGTCGTACCAGCCGGCACTGCAATCCGCCGATCTTCAGCAGCGCGGCCATACATTTGCTTGCCTTGGCCATTGCCACCAGCTGACGCTTTAAAATGCCGTTGATAACGGAAATCCATTAACGTGCGCAAACCTTCATCAACGTATAAGATGATGCTGCCGCCATGACCGCCGTCACCGCCGGCCGGGCCGCCAAACGGTACAAATTTTTCGCGCCGGAACGCGACCATACCGTCGCCGCCTTTGCCCGCCTGAACCTCTACTTGAACCTGATCGACAAACATTGGCGATCTCCTTTCAGAAAAACATGTCATTTGATTATACGCGATGTTTATATTTCAGTACAGCGTAACGCATACCTCAACTATTTTAACACGTCCCAAGCCGGTACTCACCCTTCATGCACAAGAATTAGAAAACATTGCCAATATGCCGCGTCAGTCGGGGTACTGACAGTTGTTGAATGTTTTTGCACGTTTTAGGTTGCTTTTGACGGTTTCATCAGTATAATGAAGAACGAGGTGAAACGAAAGTGCTTACAGAAGAACGTCGGCAATATATTCTTGCCCAATTGCAACAGCATACCGTCATCAAATCTAAGGCACTTATGGCTGCTCTTGATGCTTCTGAATCCACGATTCGCCGCGACTTGGACGAGCTAGAGGCAGCAGGTGAGCTCAAACGCATTCACGGCGGCGCCAAGCGCATCAATGGCCTCGGCGATGAACCGGATGTCGCGAGCAAATCTGCGCAGAATTTGCGCGCCAAGCAAACGATCGCGCAGGCAGCCGTTCGTCAGATTGAGCCCGATGATCTGATCTTTTTAGATGCTGGAACCACAACAGCACAATTAATTCCTTTTTTGGCCGACATTGGTGTCACAGTCATTACAACGGGAGTTGATAACGCTTCTTTGTTAGCTGATTATCAAATCTCTACACTCATGCTGGGCGGCATGGTCAAGCCCACAACCAAAGCGTTGATTGGCGCCACGACGGCTGAAGCCTTGAACCATTATCGGTTTGATGTTGCCTTTATTGGAACTAACGGCGTTCATCCTGAGTTTGGTCTTACTACGCCTGATCCAGAAGAAGCTGTGATCAAGCGATTGGCCATTCACCAAGCCAGTAAACCTGTCATTCTGGCGGATCCAAGTAAATTTGAGCAAGTCAGTTTCGTCCGCTTTGCTGATATCTCCGATGCCACGATCCTGACAAGTTCATTACAAGGACTCCCAACCAGTTATCAGCGATTTGAAAATATTAAGGAGGTTCATTCTTGATCTATTCAGTAACGCTCAACCCTTCGATTGATTATGTGATCGAGTTACCGGAACTTGAACTTGGCGCTGTCAATCGACTTACGCACGCCGTTAAATTACCAGGCGGCAAAGGCATCAATGTGAGTCGAATTTTGCAAACATTAGGCCTGCCAACAACTGCTTGGGGCTTTTTGGGCGGTTTTACCGGTACCTTTATCCAAGATCGGCTCGATGCGATTGACATGCCTTGTGACTTCACAAAAACTGCTGGTGATACACGAATCAACGTCAAACTTAAAGCAGCATCCGAAACTGAACTCAATGCAAGCGGTCCTACCATTGACGCTGCTGAAATTGCCGCCTTCAAAAACAAATTAGACAAACTTGAAGCCGGCGATGTCGTCGTCATGTCTGGCAGTTTACCAAAAGGCTTGCCTAACACTTTCTATCGGGATCTGATTCCGGTGATTCATGCCCACAAGGCTGATTTTGTCATCGACACCACTGGTCAAGCGTTACTCGACACATTGCCTGACCATCCCCTTGTCGTCAAACCTAATCATCATGAATTAGCAGCATTGTTCGGCGATCCAGAATATACAAGCACAGATGCCATCATCAAAGCTGGTCGCCGCCTACTTGGTCTTGGCGCTCAGCATGTCTTGATCTCCATGGCGGGGGCCGGGGCCTTAATGATCGACCAAGATCACGCTTGGCATGGCACCGTTCCTAAGCAGCCAGCGGTTAATTCCGTCGGCGCAGGCGATAGTATGTTGGCTGGTTTTACCGGCACATTTGCGCAGACACATGACACGTTGGAAAGCTTTAAAGTCGGCATTGCCTGCGGTTCCGCGACCGCTTTTTCTGAAGATCTTGCCACCGCTGACAAAATCGCTGAAGTGAAACAAACAATTAGTATAACTGAAGTTTAGGAGGACAAAATGGACATTCGTGATTTACTACTAAAAAATGTCATGATCATGGACCTCAAAGGAACGTCCAAAGAGGCTGTGATTGATGAAATGGTCGCTAAATACCATGCAGAAGGTATTGTGACCGACGAAAACGAGTATCGCCAAGATATTCTGAAGCGTGAAGCCGAATCAACGACTGGGATTGGCGAAGGCATTGCAATGCCGCATGCTAAAGACAGTGCGGTTACTCGAGCAACCGTTCTTTTCGCCAAAAGCGATCAGGGCGTTGACTTTAACGCCTTAGACGGCCAGCCGGTTCACTTATTCTTCATGATTGCTGCCCCTGAAGGTGCCAACAATGAACATCTGGCAGCACTTGCAGCATTATCTTCCCTGCTCATCAACCCGAAGCTCGTGGCAGATCTTAAACAAGCGAAGACACCGGATGATGTTTTAGCCTTGTTTGGTAAGGCGCAAGCTGAAAAAGAGGCTAAAGATAAAGCTGAAGAAGCCAAGGAAAAGGCTCAGGAAGAACAAGAAAAAGCTGACAAGCAAGCAGAATTCAAGGCAGAAAAGCGCCAGGAACGGCCATTTATCGTAGCGGTCACTGCTTGCCCAACAGGGATTGCCCACACCTACATGGCTGAGGCAGCCTTGAAAGAAACAGCGGAAAAGCTCGGTGTCGATATCAAAGTCGAAACAAATGGCTCTGAAGGTATTAAGCACAAACTGACCGATTCCGATATCAATCGAGCAGCTGGTGTCATTGTCGCTGCCGACAAAAAGGTAGCAATGGATCGGTTTAACGGCAAAAAGTTGCTCAATCGGCCGGTCATTGACGGCATTAAAAAGCCTGAAGAATTGATTGAAGAAACGCTTCAAGGCAAAGGCCAAGTCTTTCATGCTGCAGGCACCGATAACAGTGATGCGGCCAGTGAAGAAGCTTCTGGCGGCACTTTATGGAATCGCATCTACAAAGACCTGATGAATGGTGTTTCAAACATGCTGCCATTTGTTGTCGGCGGTGGGATTATCATGGCGATCTCGTTCATCCTCGAACAATGGCTGGGCAAGACATCGATGTGGTTCACCTTCACCAACAACTTGGGAACCTTTGCCTTTAGCTTCTTAGTACCCGTTTTAGCGGCCTACATTGCTGAATCAATTGGCGATCGGCCTGCGTTGATGCCTGGGTTCGTCGGTGGTTATATGGCCACCGTTGCAACGGCCTCCGTTGTGAAGGCTCAAAACCCAGCTGGCTTCTTAGGCGGTCTGGTTGCTGGGTTCGCAGCTGGTTGGATGATCGTTGGCTTGAAGAAGCTGCTCAGCAAAATGCCACATTCACTTGACGGTATGCGCACGATCCTGCTCTATCCAGTCATCGGCCTTGCCATCATGGGTCTGCTGATGTTCTTCATCATCAACCCGATTTTCGCCGCTATCAATGGCGCATTGATCAGCTTCCTTGAAGGCATGGGTACTGGTAATGCGATTCTGATTGGCGTCATTCTAGCCGCCATGATGAGTATCGATATGGGCGGTCCTTTCAACAAAGCCGCTTATACATTTGCCATCGGTGTCTATCAAGCATCCGGCTTTAAAGATGGTCGGTGGATGGCCGCGGTTATGATTGGTGGCATGATTCCACCTTTGGCCATTGCGGTTGCTTCAACCTTCTTCCCGAAGAAATTCACCTTGCAAGAACGCAACGCTGGTCTTTCTAACTATGCACTTGGCCTGACCTTCATCACTGAAGGCGCGATCCCATTTGCTGCTACTGACCCGCTGCATATCATTGGCAGCTCAGTCATCGGCTCAGCTATTGCTGGCGGTTTGACCCAGTTATGGCACGTCAACGTCCCTGCTCCTCATGGTGGCGTTGTTGCCTTGCTGCTAACCAACCAGAAACTTGGCTTCATCATGTCGCTTCTGATTGGGACCATCATTGCCGCCTTAATCCTCGGCTTCTGGCGGCCAGTCGCAAAAGAAAACAAATAAGTAAACAAAAAGCTTGGCGATCAATGTCGCCAAGCTTTTTTGTGCCGTGAGACCGAACCGGAATTCCACATAAGAGCTTGTGGTGCGTTAGATTCCTAGCCAAAAAATTCGCTTGCCGTGCCAAACTCCGCAATCTCCGGCCAGATGGGGTGGCGACGCGTAGCTAGAGCGGAGACGGCGCTTCGAGCCCGCAAAACCCGCGGTCTCGAAGTCGCCTAACAACATCAGCTCCAGAGCCCGTCGCTGTGTTGTTTGCACGGCTGAGCCCCATCTGGCCTACGATTGCTCCGCCTT